>JACCDN011126539.1_pt1 | contig 17891 bp, 15 predicted proteins | sample 7441691 | NCBI WGS metagenome assembly JACCDN01 (sample SAMN15323439, study PRJNA562643) | freshwater metagenome | isolation source: river surface water | place: USA:Blue River Watershed | collected 2017-08-16
CAAGGTGAACTCACCCATTTATTGACTTTAGAAGGTTTGTCTAAAGAGCATATTCTTCACATCCTTGATACTGCTCAGCAGTTTGTGGCAGTCAGTGACTCAGACAGAGAAGTTAAAAAAGTACCTTTGTTAAGAGGCACCAATGTTTTTAATCTCTTCTTTGAAAATTCTACTAGAACTAGAACTACCTTTGAATTGGCTGCCAAGCGTTTGTCGGCTGATGTGGTCAATCTAGACATACAAACATCATCGACTGCCAAGGGCGAGACATTACTCGATACCATTGATAACTTGGTAGCGATGCAAGCTGATATTTTTGTAGTAAGACATAAAACCACGGGTGCTGCAGTAGAAGTGGCGCAACACTTGCCACCACATGTTCATGTGATCAATGCGGGTGATGGTACCAATCAACACCCTACGCAAGGTTTACTTGATATGTACACTATGCGTCATTACAAACATGACTTCACCAAGATCAAGGTGGCCATCATTGGCGACATTGTTCATAGTCGTGTGGCCAAGTCGAATATTCATGCACTGACCACCTTGGGTTGCAAAGAAATCCGTGCGATTGGTCCAGAAAGTTTACTTCCTAAAGATCTCAATATGATGGGTGTCAAAATCTTCAATAACATTGAAGAAGGTTTGAAAGATGTTGATGTGGTGATGACCCTCAGAATCCAAAAAGAACGCATGGAAGCTGGTCAAGTGCCTGAAGGTGATGCCTTTTTCAAACAGTGGGGACTAACTCAAGCAAGACTAAAATTAGCTAAGCCCGATGCGATTGTGATGCATCCAGGCCCTATGAACCGTGAGGTAGAAATTGCCAGTGATGTAGCTGATGGTCCTCAGTCAGTCATTCTCAAGCAAGTGACCTTCGGTATTGCTGTGCGTATGGCTGTGATGTCGATTGTGGCGGGGAATTAAGAAGAAGAATAAAAAAAGAAATTAGACGGAAGAAAAATGATAGTTAGAGATGGCCAAGAAATAAATTCTTGGCCATTTTCATTGGATCAGCATGGATCTACTTTAATGATGCCAAATGGAAAATCAGAAGGTGTTAAAGAAATCTTCACGTCATAACCAATCATGGTGATGGCATGAAGTAAGCGCAAGAACTCAACATGCTTGTGATCTCCATTAAAGAACTGAATCGACTTGCTTGAATTAAGACCAAGACTGCCCATGCATGTGATGGGGTTAAGGTTTTTGAGTTTGGCTTTTTGAATGAAAAATTCACAGGCACGATTCTTGGTAGTGATCATAGATGCTGGCTTTGCATCCATTTCTAACTCAGTCACAAGGGCAGCATTCATGGCCGCCTCTTGCTCGCTATTAGTTCCTGACTGATTTGGAAAATACTTCATGCGAATACCCATTCATACACCTCTTTATAAAAGTTAAATAAGAAAAGCTCGAATAAATAGGATAGTCAGGTTTGTGTAGCGAATAGTTCTGATTTTGTTGTAGGAAGTAGCCTACTCTGATGAATCTGATAACTGAAGATATAAAAAATGAAAGCAGTTAATTAATGTGAACAAAAGATTAAAATCATCGATATGGAAACATGGACATATGAATGGGCGGTTCGTAATCTCTTAGCTCAACTAATCATGCCACCGGGTATTTGGTTGTGGCTGATACTGCTCGCGCTTTTTTTATTAAAAAAGCGCGAGCTTTTACAAAAATCTCTCATTGTTGTTGGTGTTGTGATGATTTGGTTCACCAGTACCAATTACTTTGCAAATCAGTTCACGCAAGTAGCTGGTTACTTTCTTGAATGGCCAGAGCCTCTAAAGTTAGAAGAGGTTGCAAGCACAGATCTCAATCCAAAACTTGCAAAAGTATCATCAATAACTAATGCTGATCAGCTGAAATCTAATCATTCAGCAAGCCTTACAAGCACTCAAGGTCTAATATCAAGAGAGGTTTCAAATGAACCATCTACTCATGCCATAGTCATTTTGGGTGGAGGGCGACAAAAGGGAGCTCTTGATTTGCCCGACTATCAATATCAAAATGTCAGCCCTCAATCGATGGAGCGCCTTAGGGCAGGTGCTAGATTGGCCAAAGCTATTAATCTGCCTATTTTATTGACTGGAGGGGCTCCAGATAGAATAGATGCCAGAGATCTATCCGAAGCCAAGGTCATGAGTATGGTCCTTAAAAAGGAGCTTGACATCGATGCAAGATGGCTAGAAGAGCAATCAAATACTACTCAAGAAAATGCTCTGCAATCAGCCAAAATACTTCACCAAGAAGGTATCAAAACCATTTACCTCGTTACCCACTTTTGGCACATGCCAAGAGCTAAGTCTCAATTTGAAAAACAGGAGCTTAGAGTTATTGAAGCCCCAATGGGTTTTTATAGAAAAGAGCAATACACCCCCTTAGACTTTTATCCAAGTATTGAAGGTTTTCAGAGAACCCGCTGGGTTTGGCATACCCTTTTAGGTACTATTTGGTACAAATTGAGGTTTTGAAAGAAATTGATTCAAAACATTAGTAAAGCAGCTAAATACTTATAAAATAAGATTTTTATAAATATCTCAATTAACAGAGTATTTAAATAAATCATTTATCAATAGATCGGTCAAGCAGTTATGTCGGAACAGTCATTAAATCCAAGCTATGAAGAAGATGAAATCTCTCTCAAAGACATCATTGGTTTCTTAATTGAGTCCTGGAAAATAATCCTTGTTACTGGATTATTGGGGGTATTAATATCTGCTACATATTTGATCGTCACTCCAAATCAGTATCAGGCCACTGCACAAATTCAGATGGCTCAAATCAGTGCCAGCAACAACAACAACAACACTAATCCCTTGGGCGTCAATATCGAAGAACCCAACCTACTGTTAGCAAGACTAAAGCTGCCAACCACATACTCAGATGAAGTCATCAAGGCTTGTGGCTTTGAAAATGCTTCATCTCCTGCAGAATCTTTGTCATCAAGTGCAAAATTTTCAGCTGTTAAAGGGGTTGGTTCGATGATTGAATTAAAAATCAATCGTGATAGCAAGGAAATTGCTATCAATTGTGCACAAGCCTTATTTGAAAGTATCAAAACTTCACAAAATCAAATTATCAAGCCATATATTGAGGAATCAAAAGCTCTGTTAGTTAAATACGAGGCAAGATTGGCTAATTCTCAATCTTTGATCTCCAGAGCCGATAAATCTGGTGCTGCATTATCAGCAGCATATTTGGCTAATCGTGATGAAGTTAAGTTTCTAACAGAAGAAATTCTTCGTTTGAATACGTTCATCACAACTGCTGATACAAGACAGACAAAGTTGGCCTCTCCTATTTATGCTTCAGATATTGCGGTGTTTCCCAAAAAGAAAATGAGTTTAATTATTGGTTTGATGGCAGGTCTATTTTTAGGGCTTCTGTTAGTGATCAGTAAAAAAGTGCTAAAAAATTACAAAGCTGCTTGATGGGTAATGCTCAAAATCATTAAAGGCTATTCAGTTAAAAATTAATAATCAACTATTAATAGGATCAAAAAAAGATCAAATCATATGAAGTGGCATGTTATCCATACCAAGGTCAGAGAGGAGTTCAGAGCCTTAGAAAATCTCAAAGCTCAAGGCTTTGAAGTTTTTTTGCCCACATGCCAAGTTCAAAAAAAATCACAAGGAAAAATCAAACTAACGATTGAGCCACTCTTCAATCGTTATCTTTTTATAAGACTATCGGATGTCACGAGTAACTGGTTCCCGATCAGATCTACTAAAGGAGTTTCTCAGTTGCTTCGCTTTGGTTCATCTTTAGATCCAATAGTATTGCCGGATCCTATCATTGATTGTTTAAAGCAGCGTTGTACCAGTGAGGAGCCTTTGCATGAACTTTTTAAAAAAGGGGAATTGTTAGAAATCACTCAAGGGCCATTCAAAGGTTTGACTGGTTTTTTTGAAAAACTTCAAACCTTACCTGATGGTCTATCCAGAGCCATGCTCTTGGTAGAGGTCTTGGGCTCAGTGCAGAGGTTGCAAATTCAATTACCGCAATTGAAAAAAGTTTGAGTTTTTGGTTGCAAACAATCTCAATCAAAAGATTTGACAAATGCTTGATGGTCACTTCAGTAGCTTAAAAATGCCTGGTGTTTTAAATTTCACAACGGCGTTATATGCAAACACATAAGATACACAAAATAACAAGGCAAAGCATTGCAAGATCCAGGTAGTTTGCCACCAAACAATCGCAGGAAAAACCGCCAAGCTTGATAACAACCAAAGATATGGTGATGTCTTAGCATTTTTGGCATAAGAGGCCGTGTCTTTTGATTCATGAACCTCTGCCCAACGAATGATTCTTCGATAAATCAATGAATGAAAGTGTGCACCATCAGGCAAACTAGGATTTTTACCTTGATGAACCTTGCGTCGCCATATGGTGAAGAGTGTTTCAAAAATAGGGTAGGCATTCACTAGTAGTGCAAACCATGGGGATACAGTTGGGTTTCGAATCACTAACAAAATAGAGAAAGTCGCAATTAAGTAACCAATCAGGTAAGCACCACCATCACCTAAAAATATCAAACCCTTTGGGTAGTTCCAGATAAAGAAACCACCAATAGCCCCAATTACGATTAAGCTGATTGAAGCTAAGACAGGGTCATTGGCTTTAAATGCCACATAGCCAATGGCCAATAAGCTGATGATGGCAACCATACTGGCTAGACCATTAAAGCCATCAATGATGTTGTAGGCATTGGCCAATCCTGTAACAGCAATTATCGTAAAGATGATTGCTATGACGCCGATACTTAAAATCCAATCAACACCAGGTATTTGTATTTTGGTGATCAGAACATTTAAAAAATAAATACCCATGTAAGAAGAAACCGCTGTGGCAATTAAACGGGTTTTAACACCCATTTTTTTAGTCAGATCTTCAATCAAGCCAATCGCAAAAGCAGGTAGTGCGCATAAACAGATCTGTAGTAGGAGCAGACCTCTTTCAAGTGAGAGGATGCTGTATGCAACCCACGCACTGATAACCAGGGCTAGAAATATACCTATGCCACCAATTCTGGGAACGGCATGTGTATGAAACTTTTGGGGACCTGATAAATCAAGATCACTGGTCACCTTTTCATGAAGGTGCTGATATCTGATCAAAACAAGGGTTGTGACAAGGCTGACAAAAAATGCGAGAACTAATAATTCCATAATTCATGATTATAGTTTTTAGATCTATAAAAAAGGTATTAATTACAAGCATATAGTTATTATTTTCATAATTGAACGCTAAAGCTAAAGCTAAAGCTAAAGCTAAAGCTAAAGCTAAAGCTAAAGCTAAAGCTAAAGCTACTGATTAACTATTAATACAGTTTTAGTAGTTAAAAATAGCACGAGCCATTGAAATTATTGAATAAAATTCGTTATGCTGAGTTGGTCAGTACGGCGGTAGCCTTCTAAAAAGCCTTTCTACAAGAGACATCAATCAACTTCCTGTGTCCTCAGAACTTCAATTTCGAGTCCTTAGACTTTTAGAGTCAAATCATCACTTAACCCAAAGAGAGCTTTCAAAATCTCTGGGAGTTAGTTTGGGTGGGGTCAACTATTGCCTGAATGCTTTGGTGGAAAAAGGTTCAGTCAAAATGCAAAACTTTAAAAACAACAAGAATACGTGGGTGTACGCTTATTTGTTGAGACCTCAGGGTATTGCAGAAAAAAAGCTTTAACTGCTAACTTCTTGAGTCTCAAAATGAAGGAATATGGGGGCCTGAAGGCTAAAAGAGAGTCGCTCAAGTTTGAAGTAAAAAAAAGTTTATGAAGAGATTCAATAAGTATGATTAATTTTCAACCTGTAATTTTGTGCGGTGGCTCAGGCACTCGTCTGTGGCCATTATCCAGGACTGGTTTTAATGTAAAACGTGGCGGAGGTATCTGCGATGATTATCAACGACGAGTCATTAATGTGGGGGCCCGAAGAGGAGGCGCTCAAGACGAGTTGAGCCTGAGGCTGGTAAGCAAAAGCTATGCTGGCTAAAGGTGTCGGGATCATGGCGCGTTACCGCTACATCTACGCCAACAACAGTACTCTGACCTTTGATTTCAGGTGATGGGTGCGTAGCTATTGGTGATTCTGCCCTTCGTAGCTGTCATATATCTCTAGTCTGTTGACGTAAAGGGTGTGCACCATGAATCGTCCGTGAGTCATTATTCTAAAGCGCTATAAGTTCTCAAGGTTCATGCAATTCCTGCAACTCTTACACCGAACGTAGGTTATAAAGTGTGTTAAATATTTATAATCTAACTGTTTCTGGAATTTTTTTGTCTTTGCAAAAAACAACATAGAGCCCAAGTATCTAATAATTAATGTCAAAAATCTTACGATATGTTTTAACTAATTCTATTTTAGGGATAGTTTATGAAGCCAAATATTAAGCCCCTGACTCCAGTTTATTCTCTATATTGGAAAAACATAAATCAAGAAATTCTGCGCGGACAAGCAAATGTTTTTTCCTATCTTGGTATACCTCTGAATCAGATTTTGATAGATGGAAAAAACCATGGCCAGTGGATGGAGGAGATCTTATCTTGCGGAGAACTAGATGAGATTGTTGTATTCTGTGACGTAGATGCGTTCCCGCTTACATTTGCGGCATATTTTGAGGCAGTAGACTTTGCAAAAGCTGATGGAATATTCGGACTTGCTCAGTTTTCGACGCATACAAATACAACTGACATTTATGCTGGACCTATGTTTTTGGCCCTAAAGAGAAAAATTTGGCATCAACTCGGGCGACCTTCACTTGTAGCAACTACCGAAATGGACGCAGCAGAAAATTTATCTATAACTGCATCGCAAAAAAATATTCCTCTTAAATTGGAATTTCCAAATGCCTGCATCCAACCAAAATGGGCTCTTGCTGATAAAGGGGTGTTTGGTGTTGGCACTTTCTATGCGAATTTGACGTTTTTTCACCTATTCGAATCAAGATCACGAAAATCCGTTAAGTTATTTAGATCAATATCTGGTGATGTTTCCTCTGGGCGAAGTTTGCGCTTTGATCATTATTTAAGTTTGGCTTCGCATCAAAGTCATTGTGACTTTATCGTTAGGAATTTGCGATCGATTCGAGCCAAGGCTAAGACTGTTTTAGGAATATGAGCTCTAAATTTTATTTCCCAACATCATCACAACCATTACTCAGTATCGTTGTACCGGTATACGGCGTCGAACCTTGGGTTCAACGCTGCCTTAGCAGTATCGTCGACAAGCCTGACTTTGAGCGTTGTTGTGAACTGATCATCGTTGATGATGGTTCTCCTGACCGAAGCGTCGAGATCGTCGAAGAGGTGTGTGGCGGCATCCCAAATGTTCATCTAATTCGACAAGCGAATCAAGGTCTAGGAGCTGCGCGCAATACGGGGGCAGCTGCAGCCAGTGGTCAGTTTTTATGGTTTGTCGACAGCGATGACTGGCTGACGCCCGAGGGTATGGTCAGAGTGGTCGGCGAACTTGAGCGCGATCCTGACCTAGAAGTACTCAACCTCGACTACATAATGTCTAACGGTTGCCGAAGTCCGGTGATTAACCATGCTGACCCAAACGTAATTTACGAAGGTATCGAGTATCTCTCTCGCTCAACCGTCCAAAATCCAGTGCAGTACTATGTTTGGTCGATGGAATTCTATCGCAAGCACGATCTTCAGTTCGAGCTTGAGCTTTACCACGAAGATACTTTATTCACCCCCACCGCATTGTTTTATGCCCGCCGTGTTCGCCGATTGGCGGTTGATTGTTACGTTTATAACCTCCGTGAGGGTTCCATCATGCATTCGGGAAAGACACTTAAGCATGCAATGGATATGGTTGATATTGTTAATAGACTCGAGACATTTCGCGCCTTGCAGACTCGAGGCGCGGGTGTTCTTGCGAACTATAGCGCCATTGCTGTGGGAGGTATCTATTATTACTGGAAACAGTTAAACCCGGACGAGAAATCTATGTTGGCTAGGCGTCTTAATCTATTGAGGCTGGTCCGACCAGTTATGCGTTCTGGCCGATTAAAGTACCTCTTGGCAGTCGTGCACATGGCTCTCCGTTTCTAGTCTAACATTGCGATAAAGTATAAAGGATATTGAATTGGTACAGGCGTACATTGTTTATATCCTTCTGATGTTTTTTATGGGGGCAATGTGGTTTCTAGTGCGTAATGAAGATGTTTCTGTGCGCTGGGCGCTTATTAAGCCGAGTGGCTCTTTGTTGGTTATTACGATTACCGTGTTACTTTTTGGAACAGTGATCGGCCTACGCGAAAATGTGGGTGGCGATTACCAAAGTTATGTGAATTACTATGTTTCCTTCACAGATGGTATGACGGTTAAAGACGTTCCGTACGAGTGGGGTTTTTTCAGTCTTATCCGTACTCTCCGCTTATTAGATTTTTCACCAGCAGCTCTATTTGTGATGACAAGCGCCATGCAGATGCTATTCATCTGTCTGTGGTTGCGACGACACACATTCCTCGCGCACTGGTACATATATTTTTTCTTTACTTGCTTACTGCTATTCGAGTCTATGAATACGGTCCGCCAATCACTGGCTTATTCCTGCTTGCTGGCGGCGATGCCTCAACTGTTAGAGCGACGATTCATGCGTTTTGCTTCCATGGTTATCTTCGCCAGCCTCTTTCACTTCAGCGCCATACTGTTCATTCCGCTCTACTTCCTGCTCGATAGAGACTGGATCTTGGTTCCTCGTTGGCAGATCTCTCTTCTATTGTTTACCTACATTGCCGCAGACGTTCTTAAAGATTACTCCTTTGCCTTATTGCCTCTGATCGCTCCCGCTTTCGGCTATGAGGGGTATAGTGAAGTTTCCGAGCTTCTATTTTTTGAGGGTGAAGCTCACAGACTATCGGCTGGGCTAGTTTTCACTATGCTTGTGGATGTTTTAATAATGAAATCTTCGCCAATTCTTCGAGATAGGTTCTCTATGCATGGCTTTCGAATCTACTACAATCTTTACACGATCGGAGCTTTGATCACACCAGTTGTGATAGCTGCCAACTATATCCCATTTCAGCGTTTCGTTTTTTACTTCACAGCCTTTAAGCCAGTAGTGCTTGCTTTCCTAATTTATGCTTGTTTCAATACCGAAAAAGGACGTTGTCGCTCTGACATGCAGTTAGTTGCGCTTGCCGTTCTTATTTGCTATTTTGCGTGGTTCTTGATGGCCATAGAGAACAAGGCGGCATGGTGCGCACCTTTCCAGTTTGTTGGGCAGTGAGGCGCATGTGACCAGACCTAAGATCCTCCTTCTTGCGTACATGATCTCGCCCCGACGTGGCTCAGAGTATGCCGTCGCGTGGAATCACGTGACCTGGATGTCCAGACATTGCGATATGACAGTACTTTACGGTTCTGCAGGAGCACACATGGGTGATTTCGATGAGATGGACGACCCGATCGTACGGGAGCAACTGCCTGGGGTACATTTCATTCCCGTGCCTCCGCCACCTCTCGCCCGCTGGCTCAATACCGCAAACCGTCGTGGATGGCTTACCTATACTTTCTACTTGGCGTACCGTCTTTGGCATGCGAGGGCTGGGCAGGTAGCTCGGGCAATTGTTGGGAAATCGGAGTTCGATGTGATTCACTACCTGGGTCCCATCGGCTATCGTGAGCCTGGTACCTTGTGGAAGTTGGACCTACCCTACGTCTGGGGTCCTATTGGTGGGGCACCTAATTTGTCGACTAGTTTGGCGGCGGCCTTGCCGCCTTTAGGGCGCATAAAACTCGGTTTTCGGGCCATAATGAACTGGCTTCAACTCCGTTGCAGCCTACGCGTGCGAAGGGCCCTGCACCGTGCAGATGTTCTTCTCGCCGCGACCACAGAGAACCAATCAATTTTTCAGCGAGTGCTCGGCGTGCACAGTTATTACCTCACCGAGAACGGCATTATTGGTGAAGTTAGGCTAAATACTGGTAAGTTCGATTCGATGGCGCCCATTCGCCTGATTTGGATCGGGACCATCGAAGCGCGTAAAGCCCTGAGGATCTTAGTTGACGCCTTTGCCCGCATGCGGTCCTCAACTTTTTTCGAGGTAGATATCGTTGGTGACGGCCCCTTGAAGGCTAGGCTGCAGAAGGATCTCGCTGCGATGGGGATGTCCGATCGTTTTGTATGGCATGGTCAGGTCCAGCGTTCGACAGTTCAACGCTTGCTCGAGGGTGCCCACTTGCATGTGATCACCAGTGTGAGCGAGGGAAACCCCACCACTATCTGGGAGGCTATGGCTTGTGGTGTGCCAACGCTCACTATCGACCACTGTGGCATGCACGACACTGTGCACGACCAAGTCGGGCTCAAGGTGCCAATTGGCCCCTACAAGACCGTAGTCCAGGGTTTCGCTGACCACTTGGACGCGCTTGCTGAAGCCCCGTTTCGCCTGCGCGAGATGGCCGATCGCGTAGTCCATGAAGCCAGCAGCTACCATTGGCAGCACAGACCTGCCTTCTGGCTCGCACGCTACGAGGAAGCAAAGGCGATCCATTCTCAATGCTTTGTGCTGCCAAGATCGGACGTCGCTCGGTGACCCGCCAATTCTTTATGTTGTCCGCGCTGCGTTTCGCCAAGCTCGGGATCGCGGTGGTGTCGTTGATCGTCTACGGTCGAGTTTTTGGGGTTGGCTTGCATATGGATGCGTGGGTTTTTGCTTCCAGTATCGTCATGGCGGTTGGCATGCTTGCCTGGGGGCCAGTCAACGAGATCGCGCGGTCCCATTTCCTCCAGCAAGCAAAGCGCAATGGTTTCGAGCAGGCTGCCCGTCACGCCACTCGACTGTTGGGGGTGACTGCTCTGGGTAGCGTCATTCTGGCCCTTACCCTTTGGGCATCGGGTCAGCTGCTCGTGGACTGGCTATACGCAGGGAACGATGCGCAAAGTAGGGCCCTTATGCTGCAGTTGTTCGTGTGGCTGCTGCCATCCCTCGTCATCGGTCAGATGCTCGCCCTGACCAGCGCATACCTAAATTGCTGCGGTGTGATCTACGCGCCGGAATGGATTGGGATCGGCGCAGGCTTATTTAGCCTCAGCTGTATTGTGCTGGGTGCTGCCCCTTGGGGCATCCATGCACTCGTTGCTGCCCACTATGCTGGTCTGGTGATCTCTCAGACCGTGTCATGGTGGCTACTGTACCGTCTTGGATTCCTTAGGGCTTCGTTGCGGCCGGTGATCGACCCCGGCGTGCGCGAATATCTCTATTTCTCAGCCCCCCTGTATCTGTCCTACGCAGCGGGACAAACTAATGCCGTGCTCGAGCGCTCTCTGGCAACAAGCCTAGGATCTGGCACAGTCTCCAGTTTGCATTACCCAGCTCAGATCAAGTCTACACTGCAGGCTGTAATCACCAGCGTTCTGTTCTCGCTTGCGGTGCCCCGGCTGACCAAAGCGGTTGGTGAAAGGAGCGGCGAGGGGTTCTGGCCCGTCTTGCGCGAGGTGCAGAGGGTCAACGCTATATTCCTGCTTGCGGTGCTGCCCCCAGTGTTGGCGGGGGCGTCACTCATCGTTGCAGTTATTTTCGACCTTAGGCGTCTTGATGTAATACAGGCAGATGTATTAGCCAACCTCATTCGCGCCTACGTGCTAGCGCTCGTTCCTGTGTCTCTCTACCTAGTCCACGGTGCTGCCCTGCTCGCGCGCCAGCGCGGAAAGATGTACGCAGCCTGGGGCGTGATTTCACAAGCTATGTCAGTTGCCCTACTGTTGGCGTTGTTGCCTCAACTCGGTATACTGGCGTTTCCAATTGCTCTATTTGTATCACACAGCGTCGCATCCGTGGCGATGGCCCGGGCGATCGGGCCAAGTGCCTCACTATGGAAGGATACGGGTGTGTTGATTCTGCTGTTTTTTGCAGTAACCTGGATCGAGCATAGTCTTTTTCAGTGGCTGCTCACAAGTTTATATAACCCCCTGGCTGTGTTAGTGCTGGGTTTTGTAGCGCACGGGGCATTCGTCGTAGCAGCGCTGGCGCTCAAGCGCAGCCGACTTGGGGGGTAGCATGATTGGTGAAGACCGTCGCAAGATTCTACTCGTCCATCCGTTCGACGCCCATGCTGGGTCCCAGCGGGTCGCACAGCAGGTCCGGGACGCGCTGAATAACCTCGACCACCGATGTTATGTCCATCTGGGCTTCGGCACACGCGGCTTTGTGTCGGCGATACCGAACGTCGGCCGCTTCCTGCCTCTCGATGATATTTCCTGGCGCAAGCGTCTTTACCCTCTTTGGATCTTGGCACTGATGCCCCGCATACTGTGGGCAGTCTGTCGTCGTGAGATCGTCTGGGCGAACACGGTGCACGCGATACCAGCTGTGTTGCTTGCGCTATGCCTTGCACCAAGGAGTGTGGTGCTGCACCTGCACGAGATTGAGTTCCCAAGGTTGTTACATCTCCTGGCTCGATGGGCCGCCCGGCGAGGCGCCCGCGTGCTATGCGTATCCGACGTTCACCGGCGTGAGCTGGAACTCTCGGCAGAGGTGCTACACAACTGCGTGACCGTTCGCAGTGATGAGGCGCTTGCCGATCCCCCCATCCTTTTATTCGTCGGGGCCATGTCCCGTATTAAGGGTTTTGACTTGTTCGTCAAGGTAGTTCATGCGATAGAACCCGGCACTGTGCGCGCCATCGCTTACATCCCAGGGGTGCCAGTAGGCGCAGCTGAGTTGGATGCCGCTGCCTGCGACGCTGGCATTGAGTTGCATTACGGGGTCATTGATCCCACAGTTATGTATCCCGGAGCAGCCTTGCTGCTGCAGTGTACCGACCCCACATTATGCACGGAGACTTTTTCTTTGGTTATGGCCGAGGCATTGGCCTGTGGTGTGCCCGTAGGCACGACTGGAATGAAGGTGGCCGCCGAGATCCTTGGTGACGCTTGGGCCTTCGATGTGCCTGATCGTGATCCGTATCGGATTGCCGATCATGTGCGCACCCTGTTTGCAGACCCCGTAAGATTGCAAGATCTGCGTGAGGCAGCCCGCGAGCGTCGCTCACGTTATGCCTTTCCTGCTTTCTGTGAGAGGGTGGAAGCGCTTTTGAGATGTTGCCAAGGAGACAATGCTTGAAAAATGATCATGGGGCCAGCCGGGTCCCCCGAGTAGGTGTTATCGGCACCGTTGGCGTGCCCGCTCGTTATGGTGGCTTTGAGACTTTGACTGAACAATTGGCGCGTAACATCACTCCCCTTGAGGCGGAGTTAGTTATTTACTGCCAGCGCAGCGCATATCCAGAAGTTGTGAACGAAGCTGACAATGAGTTTGCTGGACATAGACGCGTCTTCATGCCACTGCGTGCGAACGGTCCGGCGTCAATGCTACACGATGTGCTGTCTATGCTACACGCAGCAGTATATTTGCAAGTGGATGTGATGCTTGTATTAGGTTATTCTGGTGCTTGGGCCATGCCCCTGCTGCGGCTCTTGCGTCCGCGGATGCCAATCATTACAAATATTGATGGGATGGAGTGGCGCCGGAATAAGTTCGGAGCCAAGACTAAGCGCGTGCTACGCTGGTTAGAGTCGCTAGCCGTATATCACTCTTCGAGGGTCATCGCCGACAACGCAGCGCTGGTTCCACTCGTAGATAACATGTATCCCAATCTAAAGCCTTTATTAATTGCCTATGGTGGCGATCACACTCTTGTTCCAGTGGGTGTTATGCCGTTAGAACTTAAGGATCCTTTTTATCTTTCTATTGCCCGAGTAGAGCCTGAGAATAATTGCCACTTGATTCTTGAGGCCTTTGAGACTGCCAACAACGCAATACTGGTATTTGTGGGCAACTGGAATTCGAGTAAGTACGGATGTGACCTGAAGGCTAGGTATGCAGGCAACCCCAAGATCTTCATGCTTGATCCAATTTACCAGCAATCTGTATTGGCTGCTCTTCGGGTTAGGGCGCTTGCCTACGTTCACGGGCACAGCGTTGGTGGCACTAATCCATCTTTAGTCGAAGCATTATTTCATACCAATAAGGTGCTCGCTTTTGACTGCACTTTCAATAGAAGTACACTGGACAATCATGGCGCATATTTCTCAAACGCTCCACAACTGAGAGAATTCTTGAAAAAGCCTGTTTTGCACAATATCCCATCAGAGACACTGCAAGTTCTTCGACAGCGGTATCGTTGGAGTGTAATAACTAGACAGTATATCTCAGCTTGCTTGCATTAGAATTTAAATAATAATATTTTTAATATTAATTAAATCTGCTTTTATTTTTTCGTTAATTTAAAAAATCTAGTTTCAGTTAATTTACCAAGGAGCGAAGTGAATTTCCTAATTATCGGTGGCGCCGGCTATATCGGATCCCACATGATTAAGATGCTTGGTCTTAAAGGCTGCAGCATTACCACCTTGGATGACCTATCTAGTGGACATCGTGATGCCGTTTTATTCGGCGATTTTGTGCAAGGCAACTTTGGTGATCATAAGGTGCTAGACAATGTACTTTCCCGTGGATTTGATGCAGTTATACACTTTGCCTCATTTATTCAGGTGGGTGAGTCTGTCCATCACCCAGACAAATACTATCGCAACAACCTCACTTACACTCTGGGGTTGCTTGATGCCATGCGGGCTCATGGTGTAAATAAATTCATCCTCTCATCTACCGCTGCTACATTTGGTGAGCCTCGGTACACACCGATAGATGAGCGGCACCCACAACATCCTTTGAACCCCTATGGTCGCACGAAGCTGATGGTCGAGCAGGCTTTAGCGGACTACGACAGAGCCTATGGCTTGAAATCTGTCTGTCTGCGTTACTTCAACGCAGCGGGGGCAGACCCAGAGGGGCAGTTGGGTGAGCGGCATGACCCCGAAACGCATTTAATTCCGCTGGTGCTCCAAGCTGCATCAGGTAGACGTCCTAGCATTTCAGTGTTTGGTCGTGACTACGATACGCCAGATGGTACTTGCATCCGCGATTACATTCATATTCAAGACCTGTGCTCTGCCCACTGGTTGGCTCTGCAGTCCTTGATAAATGGGGAAGACAGTCAGTCCTACAATCTAGGTAACGGTAATGGGTTTTCCGTACAGGAAGTAATTGATACTGCTGAGCGAGTAACCGATTGCAAGATTTCAGTGGTGAATGGCCAACGCCGTGATGGCGATCCAGCTCGATTGGTTGCTGATTCGCGCCTAATTCGTGACAAACTTGGTTGGCAGCCACAGTTTACGGATTTAGCTACCATCATTGAACATGCTTGGAAGTGGGAGATGAGGGGTGGTTAAACTTAGAACGATCCCAGAGTAAAATTGCTCATTATATAGATTTTTGATCTTTCGCACCATCATGTGATTGCGGGCGATGCACAACACTGATTTAATAAAGATGATATCTTTCTGAGTCGATTTACGGGTAGCTAAGTAGGGATAGTTAATTGTCTATTTGGAGTATGCATATTGCTGGTGTACCAATGTCTTAGCTCTGATAGCCTTTTGAAATAAAATTAGCGAACTCTGTTATGAAGTGTGTTGTTAAATTAGGTGCTTCGCGGAAGGTATCTTAAGTCTGCAGGGATTAGAGGGTCTGTGATGACAACGGGTATTCTTTTTTAGAGGCGCTCATTGAATTTGGGTGGCATGCGAAATAACTTATTAATCTCTCTTTAATATATTGCTAAAGAGTGATTAATAAAGACGTTAATTATTGTTAAATAAGATTAACTCTAGGGCTATAAATTTTATTAAAAAAAACCTTTTAAGTAATTATTTCTTCATACGATAACCTTCATTATTCATATAAATACATAAGATCATGATTCTAATCACTGGCGGTGCGGGCTTTATCGGCGGTAATTTCGTTCTAGATTGGTTGGCTAATTCATCTGCTGAGGGTGTAGTTAATTTGGATAAGTTGACCTATGCTGGGAATTTAGCAACTCTTGAGTCATTATCAGCCGATGCTCGCCATGTATTTGTTGAGGGCGATATCGGTGACCATGAGTTAGTGCTTTCGCTACTAAAAAAATATGGTGTGCGTACTGTAGTTAATTTTGCCGCTGAGTCTCACGTAGATCGCTCGATTCATGGCCCTGGTGACTTTATCCAGACTAATGTGGTCGGCACGTTTAATTTGCTTGAAGCAGTTCGTGCTTATTGGTCAGAGTTGCCTGATTTGGAAAAAGATAGCTTTAGATTTTTACATGTGTCTACGGATGAAGTCTATGGATCTTTGTCTCAAACAGATCCTGCTTTTACAGAAGCTAATACTTATGAGCCGAATAGTCCTTATTCAGCATCTAAGGCAGCATCTGATCATTTGGTGCGCGCTTGGCACCATACTTATGGTCTGCCAGTATTAACCACCAACTGCTCTAATAACTACGGGCCTTATCACTTCCCAGAGAAGTTGATACCTTTGGTTATTCTGAATGCCCTTGCTGGTAAGCCTTTACCTATTTATGGTGATGGTCAACAAATTAGAGATTGGCTATACGTTAAAGATCATTGCTCAGCTATTCGACGTGTATTAGAGGCTGGTAAATTAGGTGAGACTTATAACGTCGGCGGTTGGAATGAGAAACCTAATCTGGAGGTTGTGAATACCATCTGCAGCATCTTGGATGAGTTACGCCCTAAATCAGATGGTAGTTCTTATGTATCTCAAATTACTTATGTCAAAGATCGCCCAGGTCATGATCGTCGGTATGCGATTGATGCTACTAAATTAGAGCGTGAATTAGGTTGGAAACCTGCTGAAACTTTTGATACCGGTATACGTAAAACTGTACAGTGGTACTTGGATAACCAAGAGTGGACAGATAGTGTTTTAAGTGGTTCTTATCGAGATTGGCTTAAGAAGCAATATAAGTAAGACATTAATACATCAATATAGTTAATACAGCTAGAGAGATTTAAATGATTAAACTAATTTAAATTATTTTTTATTTTATGCTGAAAATTGAATTCGTTTTAGAAGTTAACTTCAATGAACTTAAGGTAACTTAAAATAGGTTTTTGAAACAGGGTCATATGTCATATTCTTCATTCGAACTTCTAGACCATAGTAAGCCCATTGTGGTGTTTGGCCGTGATGGCCAAGTGGGCCGTGCTCTGCAAGTTTGTTTGAAAGACTTAAAAATTCCCGTGGTTTTCTTGGGTCGCTCTGATTGTGATTTATCCAATGAGGTATCAATCAGAGAAGTGCTCAATCGTTACCAACCTCAAGTCATCATCAATGCGGCTGCCTATACGGCTGTTGATAAAGCAGAAAGCGCAGATCAGCAAGCGCTTGCTTTTGCGATTAATAGCATGGCACCCAAGATCATGGCTCAATATGCTGCTAGTGTGGCCCATGGCATTTTGGTGCATTACTCAACTGACTACGTGTTTGCTGATATTAAGACAACGCCTTACCTGGAAACAGATAGTGTTGGACCAGTTGATCAATTGTGTGTCTATGGTCAGAGTAAATTGGCTGGCGAGTTAGCTATTAAAGAGGTTTTTGATTTGAATGCTTCTGGTGCTTCTAGTACTTCTATGGCTTCCAGTGATTTGAGTGGTGGGCTTGATAGTTTGGATGTGGGTGAGGCTGATCAGCAATCGAGTGTGCCTAGATACTTTATCTTACGTACTTCATGGGTTTACGGCGATGGCGGCAACTTTATTCGGACGATGTTGCGCTTGGCTGGTGAGCGAGATCAATTGAAGGTTGTGGCTGATCAGGTTGGGGCACCTACATCAGCTCAATGGTTAGCTGAAGTAGGTGTTCAGATGGCAGGATCTCGCGTTGAGTCTGGTATTTACCATGCTGTGCCTGATGGAGAGGTGTCTTGGCATGGTTTAGCAGTTTTTGCTATTGAGACTGCTGCTAGTTGTGGTGAGGGTATTGAGCTTAAGTCTGAGAATATCTTGCC
>JACCDN010629110.1_pt1 | contig 17888 bp, 18 predicted proteins | sample 7441691 | NCBI WGS metagenome assembly JACCDN01 (sample SAMN15323439, study PRJNA562643) | freshwater metagenome | isolation source: river surface water | place: USA:Blue River Watershed | collected 2017-08-16
AATAAATGGAAGACGCTTACGGCAGACTCTTTACCTGTTGATATGTCACCTGGAGATCAAGAGATTGATATTCTCTACATTTCTGACGTTGTTGCAGCTTATCTTCGCGCTATAGAGTTATTAGAAAAAAAGACTGACAGTACACCTGAAAAATACAGTCTTCGTTCTGGCGAAACACACACCTTGAAAAACATAGCTCACATTTTTGCGAAAACTTTTTCTTGCGAACTCAAAATAAATTGGGGAAAGCTTCCATATCGAGAGCGCGAGGTCATGAGAACATGGACAAAAGGAGCAGAACTTCCAGGCTGGAAACCAAAGCACAATTTTCAATCAGGTTGCGAGCAAATTCTTTTGGCCGAAAAATTAAGTAAGATTGAAATACCTACGAAGTGATTTCCTCCAATCAAGAATCTCAATTTTGTATTTTTCTTGAATTTTTGTTTTTGATAAAACCGAGTATTTTGGTCTTTCAGCCGCTGTCGGATAATCTGAGGTTTTAATTGGATTAACCACGCAATTTATATTGTTCAATTGTACAATTTCTTTTGCAAATTCCCACCAAGAAGTTTCACCCAAATTTGAAAAATGAAGAATATCAATACCTGATTCTATTTCTGGTTTTTTAATCAATTGCAAAATTACTGTAACCAAATCGCTAACATTTGTTGGCGTACCAAACTGATCACTAACTACATTAATTGCAGGTTTTTCCTGTGCGATTTTTATAATTGTTTTAACAAAATTTTTTCCATATGGTGAGTATAGCCATGATGTTCTGATAATAAACCCTCGTGGATTTATTTCTAAAATTCTCTTCTCTCCTGCAAGCTTACTTTTTCCATAGACGCCCAACGGAAATGTTTTGGCAGCTTCATCAATAGGACTTGATTGTTCGCCGTTAAAAACATAGTCGGTAGAGAGATGAACCAATGGTATGTTTTTAGCTTTACAGATTTTTGCTAAATTTTGGGCTCCTTTCTCATTAACTAAAAAAGCAATTTCTTTTTGCGATTCAGCCAAGTCAACCGCAGTATAAGCGGCACAATTTATAACAATATCTATTTCTTTATTGTTAAAAAAATTTTCTACGCTTTCCATTTCACAAATATTCAACTGCTCTTTGTTGGCAAAAATCGCTTCATTGTTTTGTAATTGTTTTTGCAATTCTTGACCGACCTGCCCATTTGCACCAGTGATTAAAATCATAAAATGTCCAGATGTTCCGAAAATTTTGGCAGGATTTTATCTTTATCAGAAAGAATTATATCTTTCTCTGGAACTTGCCAATCAATGCTGAGTTTTGGGTCGTTATAAATAATTCCGATCTCGTGTGCTTTTGAATAAAAATTATCACATTTATAAAAAAATTCTGCAACATCACTCAACACAACAAATCCATGAGCAAAACCTCTAGGAATAAAAAGTTGTTTTTTATTCTCCTCTGATAACTCAATACTAAAATGTTTACCAAATGTTTTTGAACTTTTTCTTACATCAACGACAACATCTAAAACTTTTCCTTTTAAAACGCGTACCAGTTTTGCCTGTGCCATTTGCCCTTTCTGCATATGCAGGCCTCGCAAGGTACCATATGCAGAATAGGATTGATTATCTTGAACAAACTTCACATCTAAATTTGCTTCAGAAAATGTGTTCGCGTTATAACTTTCAAAAAAATATCCTCGACTATCTGAAAAAACTTTTGGTTCAAAAACAACCAATCCTTCAAATTCAGTATTAATAAATGGCATTCTATTTCCTGTTTAAAATTTTTTGCAAGTATTGGCCATAATTGTTTTTTAGCATTGGAATTGCTAATTCTTGAAGTTGATTTTTAGATATATATTTTTTTAAATAAGCAATTTCTTCTATACACGCTATTTTTAACCCCTGCCGATGTTCTAAGGCAGCAATTAAATTTGATGCCTCAAGAAGACTTTGGTGGGTTCCCGTATCAAGCCAAGAAAAACCACGGCCAAGAATTTCTAATTTTAATTTTTTAGCTTCTAGATATGCTTTATTCACATCTGTTATCTCTAATTCTCCACGGGGAGAAGGTTTTAAATTTTTTGCGATACGAACAACATCATTGTCATACATATACAATCCAGTTACCGCATAGTTTGATTTAGGAACAATTGGTTTTTCCTCGATACTTAAAACATTCAACTCTTCATCAATCTCTGCAACGCCATAGCGCTCCGGATCACTCACACTATAACCAAAAATAACAGCTCCATCTTTCATTTGCTTGAGATCAATTAGTCGCTGTGAAAAACCATCACCGTAAAAAATATTATCTCCCAAAATTAAACAAACGTTTTCGTTGCCAATAAATTTTTCACCAATAATAAATGCTTGGGCCAAACCTTCTGGTTTAGGCTGAACCTCATACTGCAACTTTAAACCTAACGCAGAACCATCACCTAATAGTTTTTTAAATTGCGATTGATCTTCGGGAGTTGTGATAATTAATATTTCAGTAATTCCCGCTAACATCAAAACCGAAAGAGGGTAATATATCATCGGTTTATCAAATACCGGCATTAGCTGTTTTGATACTGAAATTGTTAAAGGATAGAGCCTTGTTCCACTTCCACCGGCCAAGATTATTCCCTTCATATTATACCCCCTTTAACTTGATAAATATGTCGCCAATGGTATCTTTTATTCGCAGGAAAAACGAATTTTTGTAAGTTGTATTGATTAGATGAGAATATTTTTTCTGGTTTTCAACAAGCCATTTTGGAAAAATTTTTTCCGTAATTTCAACTCGCTCTAATCTCTTCATTCCTCGCCTAAAGAAAATATCGCCACCTGATTCTACTTTTTTCTGTACATTTTCTTTTACGGTTTTTGTATTAAATTCTTGATGTCCCCAAGACTCAATTTTTTGTATAATTTTTTCTGTTCCACCAAGGCTTGTAAAATGCCATCCCCCCCTAGGAACATTGACGGTGTCAACCAACGTGCGGTCTCCTGGAACAATTGCACGAATCGAATTAAGGGAAACTTGTTTCAGTATATGATAATTTGCCACTCTTGGACCCATCCAATTATCTTGGCGATACAAATTTAAAAAATAATGGAACTCTTTTTGTCTAAATGTATAAATTTCGTTTGATGGAAAACGTTTTACTATTTGCTTTAATGTTTCTGGATCAGGAATTTCATCTATATCTGAAAAGATAATGATGTCTGTATCTTCACAATTAACATATGCACGTCTTAAACATTCGCGTTGAAAATAATCTCGCCCCCAATGTTTTTCTTCTTTTGGAAAGTTTTCTGCTGCATTTATAAATGTATAAATTTGATTTAATGCTATCTGTTCTTTAGTTGTTGGATTTTCAACTTTTGGCAGCTTTACAAAATCATCTGGAGTATCTTTTACAACTTGATGAATAATTTTATGCTCAAATTTTTTAAACCGTTCTTTGTTTTCTTGATAATAGAGCGGCTTTTCTTTTCCGGAGAATGTAATTACTGACTCTGAAATTATAAAATAATCAACAACTGGATCTAGCAAGTGTAATCTAATTTCCAATAAGTCTAGTTCATTAAAAAACAAAAACGAATCGTAAACTTTCATAATTACCTATTTTATTTGTTGTCCATTAATATTTTAAATAATCGCAAAATTATTCTTTCAATTAATTTTTTATAGTAAGACGATATTATATTTTTAAGTCCCTTAACTGTCTCTAACTTTTTTTTATTTTGCTTTTCTTGCTCTTGCAACGCTATCAAAAACGCTTCTTTTGAGTCCATATACTTTTGAATTTGATAGTTACCCAGAAAAATCGTATTTAATAGTCTTTCAATCTGATGTGCTTCGGAGGGAAAATATGTATAAGAAAGGATAATCATGAGGTTCTCATAAAATTCTTTTGGATATTTGTGTACGTGTGCCCTAGTAACAATATGACACGCCCCGGGAGAAAACAAAGTCCAATACGGAATAATTGGATCGACATAAATAAACCTAAGTAAATCATTATAATTTGAAAAATACCTGTGCTCTCTAAAGGAAACATACCACGAATTGTTGATTTCTAAAAAAGCTCCATCAAAAATGTGATAGGCCACTCCAGGTTGGTCTTTCCAATTTTTATCATTATGAAGATAAGTGTAATATTGATTATCATATACTTTATCAAAATATTCTTTTGATAAATGACGACCAATCATATTTCCCTTTCCTAGCAACATAGTCTCTGGCAAATTGTCGTAATTATCTATAAAAAATCTGAAATAATCTGAAATGTTATGACCGGTGTTTTGTACAAACGAAATATTTTGCTCGTATTTTTCTTTGAGTTTTGCTTTTAAATTTTCATCTGGCGACTGGTCATAAATATGATATTGTTCACAATAATCAAGATACTGTTCTGGATCTGTATTATAATTTGAAATAATAAAAAAAGTTTTTGATTTTTTTGGCATCATACGTCTCTGCGGCCTATATATTTTCTTTTAAATTTTGAGGCTTTTAAGATTAATTGAAATAAATAATGCTGTAGTTTGTTTTTTTCTTTTTCAATTGGACGTGATGAGAAATGCGCAACATTGTGCCTTTTCTTGTACTGCAAGAGTTCATTTGTGCATTCTTCTGCTGTAAAAATTTTACCATCGCGATCTTGCCAGGCCCAATTACTGTAAATGTTAAATTCACATGCCCAAAAACCATCCGAAACATTGTGACGTGCCCAGTACTTTGGCGCAATAACATGCTTAAGTGTTTGACTAGTCCAAGCAGGAAAAAACGAAAAACTTGAATTCGCGATTACAAGATAATGTGCATTTTTTACAATCGAATAATCTTTTCCAATCTCAAAATGAAACGCTTGTATTTCTGGTAATAATTTTTTTACATATGGAACATCATCAGTTATTGCAACAAACGTCAAATCGGCCTTATGCTTGCGCATATTTTCCATAGCATTTATCCAATAGGAACGATCTAAGATGAGTTCTTTGTTTCCTCGATATTCCCCACCTCGAATATTTAAAATGCAAATTTTATCGTCAGAAAAATCGTAACAATCCCATTCTGCTTTTACCTTTAACCACTCACATACTTCTTTTCGATATCTTTTAATAAAATTTTCTGACTGAAAGTATCCCTCAATTTTTGTATTGTCTTTGATTGATCTTAAATTTTCATCATATCCTCTAATGTCGCACTTAAATCTCGGATGCCAAATATCTTTTTCGACATAATAATTTTCAATTCCATTCGGCAAACTTATTGGTGGCCCACCTTCTGGACCTTCTCCACCAATAACATCTAAACCAAAATCGAGATTAAGAAATTCTTTTCCTTTAAATTTCTCTTTCCCCATAATGCCAAATTGATAATCACGATCAAGCGCTAAGGCCCTAGTTACGACATAACTCCAGAGTTGATTTCCTAATCCTTGACCACTATATAATTCTGTTACAATCATATTTATGCCTATGTAAATTTTGGGTAATTTTTATTTGTCCCAAACCATTTATGAAAAACAAATGGTTTTATTCCTTTAATTTCTGGAATCATATTTTCATGTGAAAAATATTTTGCAACCTCAAGCGGGGCAAACTTCATTCCATGTTCCTCATAAATATGTCTATTTTTCACACACACAAAACCATCTTCATTGTAATATCCATGAAATGGTTCCCAAGCTAAATTTAATTTTATCGGTAGATCTAATAATTTTTTACTGCGAATAGAAACACTATTTCCCTGGCGAACGATGTTTCCATTTATATCACGATAAGAAAAGTTATCCTTTGGCAATGGCCATGGTGCGCCAATGTAGTCATATTCTAAAAAATCATTTCTCCAAGAGCTGGCATTAACAACAAAGCCATCGGCATGAACAAGAAGCATAAAATCGGTGTCAATATATTTTGGTAAATGATAAATTGCTTTCTCTGACCATTCGTCGATACTTTTAATTTTATCAATTTTAAAAAACTTAATATCATTACCTTTATAATATGGGCGATAATGAGAAATTAATTTTACCTCTCCAAATTCCACATCCCGCATACTGTATTGTAAAGCTTTCAGTGTCGCCTCGACATTTCTTGTGGCCATTGCGGTTAAAGTAATATTTTTTAGCTTAAGTCTTTCAGGTGCCCTGAAATTTAAATCAAGACTTTTTTCATTTTGAAAAACTTTCTTTCTGGTATACCTTAAAAGTTGATTCATAAACTTCAAATAAAATAAAAAATAAACAATGATTTTTTCAATAATTTTATCAGTGAATTTTATGTATAAATCACGATCATTCTTAAGGTCGAAAAACAGTTGGACTATTTTTTTAATTAAAGAAGGTTCTTTCTTGTTCTCATAATAAGGATGATATTTTTTATTTCCACAAGTCAGTGCACACATTCCTTCATGAATAATAGTACATGCCCCCCTTTGAAGCATTTTATATACAATTAAGCAGTCCATATTTAAAAAAGTATAATCGCCACTCACATCTTTTAAGTCTATTTGATCAAGTGCTTTTTTTCTGTAAAGCCCGTAAAACAAATTTCCCTTCCCCTGACTAGCATCTTGAAAATAGTAATGAACAATTCTTTTTAAGCGGTTTTTTTCTTGAAACGGCTTAAAAGTCTTAAGATGGCTTAATGGGTATCCCTCTGCGTAGCTTCCATCTTCTGCGACTTCTATATAATCACTAAAAGCAAATTCGCAATCTGGTTTTCTTTTTAATTCTGCTACTAAATATTCGATAAATTCTAATGCTCGCCAATCATCATCCGAAACCCAAGCAAAAAATTCTCCACTGGATTTTGTCAGCACGAATTCCGCATTTTTTAAAACACCAAGATTGGTATTTTGTTTAAAATACTTTATTCGCGAATCTTTTTCTTGATAATTTTTTACTATCGCTTCTACTTCGGGTTTTGTTGAGGCATTGTCTGAAATTATAATTTCCAGATTTAAATATGTTTGTTTAGTGATAATTTCTAAAATATTATGAAGTGCTTCTGGCCGATTAAAAACAGGAAGACCGATACTAACTAAATCTTTAATATATTCGCCTTTCACAAACTACTCTCTTCTCAAGTTAATCTGCTTAGTAGCTACATCATCAAATGAATCCTTATGGGTTACAATAATCGTGCAGCTATTTTCAAAAATAAATTTTAAATTCTCTATAATTCGCTTCTCTGTTGCAGAATCTAAATTAGCCGTTGCCTCATCTAAAATAAAGAGTGATGGCCTTCTAAGTATCGCTCTAGCAAAAGATAATCTTTGCTTCTGACCGGTAGACAGCTGTGCAACATCATGTATTGGTTCTTGAATTTTATTTGGAAGTTTTAAAACAAAATCTTTTAAATCGACAATTTTTAATGCCTCATAGATCTCTTCATCTGACGGTGCCACGCCCTCAAAACCATATAACAAATTTTCACGAATAGTTCCCTGTATTAGATATGCTTCTGGCCCAACATAACCCATTATTGAATGCAATTCTATTTTAGCAGTAGAAGTATCAATATTGTTAATTAAAACTTTTCCATTCGTTGGTGTGTTAAGGCCTAAAATAATTGATAACAAAGTACTTTTTCCTGTACCAGATTCTCCTTTAATAATTAAGGCATCTCTTTTCTTTATTTTTATATTTAGATCTTGAAACAGCATTGGGGAATTCGGATAATGGAAGCCTAAATTTTCAAGCTCAACACTTATTTCACTCCCTTGTATTTTTTTAAATTCCTTTTCATTTTGTTTTAATCTTTCACCTTCATCAATAACTCTTTTCTCATGCCACTGATAAAGTTTTAACAAACCAGGAAGATTTAATCTAAAACTAGAAAATGTAGAGCTCGCTTCACTGGACGCTTGGGCCAGCCTAATAAAAATATAAAAGAATGATATTAATTTCATTGATTCAGTTTTTATATAGGCAACACTGACATATGTAATGCAACTTAATACGATTACACCGATAAAAAGCGGAAACGCATTAACAAACCCAGATATTCTCGAATAATGCATAAAGTGATTCTGGTAATTTTTTAAAGAGCCAGATGCTTTATTGATTTCTGGATCAACTTGATTATATATCCTTAAAAAAAAATTATTTTTAAGTCCAAGCAGGAGAAATTCTCCAATATTTTCCCATTCTTTTACTAACCCAAAACCTGAAACATTTATTTTGTTCGACATGTATTTTAATGGGTACAAGAAAAGCAAGAGAAGTAAAATTCCTATTATCATTTCAATTGGTGCTAAGACAAATCCAGTACCCAACAATAATACGGACGACACGCAAAGATTTACCAATAAAGCCAAGTTCAAAATTACTCCACCTGATTGAGTAATTATTTCTGTAAACAATGACAATATTTCTTTTGAAGAGATTTTTTCTGCATTATTTAAGCCATAACTTAAAAGATTTTTTCTTTGATGGCAGGTAAATGAAACTTGGGTTAAATTAGAAAAATGAATGCGCATCATATGAACACACGCGCGAACAAATCCTATTAAAATTAAAAGCACGACTGTCGCTGATAGTGATGTTGGGTACCATGAAGGAAGAAAAGTTTGCTCAATTTTTAAAAGTCCAACCGAAAACAAAAAACCCTGCAAAATATAAACCAATGATGATTCTGCCGCGAACCACAAAGGGCCAAGAAATGCCGTGATCCACAAATAACCCCATACTTTTTTTCCAATAAATTCTCGAAATTTTTTTATTTTTGAAAACATTTCTCTCGTCCATAATTTTCAACATTATAATTCATGTTTATTCTTTATTCACTTAAAACATCGTCTAATTGGAAGTTTTCTTGGCAATTTTAAATTTGAAACATATTATCTTGAAATATGGAAAAGCATAACAAAATACTTGTTCTGGGATCAAATGGAATGGTTGGCTCTGCTATTGTTAGAGAGCTGCTAAAAACCGGTCATAATAATCTTCTTACCCCGAAACGTTCCGAGTTGGATTTACTCAATCAAGCTGATGTTGCAAATTATTTTTTAGCGAACAGGCCAGAATATGTTTTTTTGGCCGCTGCAAAAGTTGGTGGTATTCATGCAAACAATACTTATCGCGCAGACTTCATACATCAAAATCTTATTATCCAGTGCAATGTTTTTGACGCTGCCTTTAAGGGGAATGTCGAAAAACTGCTCTTTTTGGGTTCCTCTTGCATTTACCCTAAAAACGCACCGCAGCCTCTTAAAGAAGAATACCTATTGACTGCCCCTCTTGAACAAACCAATGAACCATATGCTATTGCTAAAATTGCAGGATTAAAAACTGCTGAAAGTTTCAGAAGACAATATGGCAAAAAATTTTTCTCCGTCATGCCAACAAATCTTTATGGCGAAAATGATAATTATCACCTAGAAAACTCTCACGTTATTCCTGGTCTAATTGCCCGAATGAAAATTGCTATGGATAAAGGTGAAAAGACCTTTGCAGTATGGGGAACGGGAAATCCTCGTCGCGAATTTTTATATGTCGATGATATGGCCAAGGCTTGTTTACATGTCATGAAAACAGAAAACGATGTTCCTGATCTTATCAACGTTGGAACAGGTGAAGATATTTCTATTAAAGAATTAGCATTTATGATTAAAGATATTTTAGGCTTTAAGGGGGTGATCAGTTTTAATTCTGAGCAGCCAGATGGAACCATGAGAAAACTTCTTGATGTTTCTCGTATTCACAACCTAGGATGGAAGCATCAAGTCAATCTTGAAGCTGGCCTTAAAATGGCCATATCAGATTACTTAAAAAAACATTCTTAAGTGTTTTCTAAAAACCATTTCACTGTTTTTTCTAGACCGAGTTCAAAATTAACCGAGGGAGAAAATCCCAATTCTTTTTTAATTTTTGTACAATCAATTGCATATCTAAAATCATGTCCAGGTCGGTCTTGAACAAATTCAATAAGATTTTCATGAGGACAAAACTGCGAATCTGGCATTAACTTATCCAGTGTTTTGCAAATCGTTCTTACTACATCAATATTTTTTCTCTCTGCTTCGCCACCAATATTATATGTTTCACCAATTTTCCCTTTCATAACGACAGTGTAAAGGGCACTAGCATGATCTTCAACATATAACCAGTCTCTAACGTTTTCACCTTTTCCATAAACAGGTAGCATTTTACCCTTTAGAGCATTCGTAATAGTTAAAGGAATTAATTTTTCTGGAAAATGATATGGCCCATAATTATTAGAACAATTCGTAACTACAACTGGAAGTTTGTATGTTCTGCCCCATGCACGTACAAGATGATCAGAAGAAGCTTTACTTGCTGAATATGGCGAACTTGGATCATATCTTGTCTCTTCTGTGAAATATCCAGTTTCACCTAGTTCGCCATAAACTTCATCTGTTGATATGTGATGAAATACAAAATGCTTTTTTTTCTCATCAGATAGTTTTTGAAAATATTTCATCGTTTCTTCTAATAGCGTGAAGGTTCCCAATATATTCGTTTTAATGAATTCTGCAGGTCCAATGATTGATTTGTCGACATGAGATTCCGCGGCTAAATGCATAATTTTGTCTGGTTTAAATTCTTCAAGTACTTTTGCAATTAATTCGCGATCACAAATATCACCCTTAATGAATTTATATTTTGTTGAGTCTGCTACTACTGCGACATTTTTCAGATTGCCTGCATAGGTTAGCTTATCTAAATTTAAAACTTCATGTTCAGTTTCTTGAATTAAATATCTTACGACCGCGCTACCAATAAATCCTGCGCCACCAGTCACTAAAAACTTCATATTTTCTTCTTTGTTAATGTTTGCGGATTGATTATAATTTCATTTCATTAATTTGGGAAAGTTTATGTTTAATATCTTAGTTACTGGTGGGGCTGGTTATATCGGCTCTCACACTGTCGATGCACTTATTAATGCTGGCCTAAATGTTGTCATTGTTGACGATATGAGCACAGGATTTAAGGAGCTGATCCATCCAAAAGCTAAATTTTTTAATCTTAATATTTTAGACACGAAGGCACTTTCTCAAGTCATGATTTCTGAAAAAATCAAAGCTGTTATACATTTTGCCGCAAAAATATCTGTTCCAGAATCTGTAAAATCGCCTCTAGATTATTATCACAATAACACTTTTGGCGTGATCGCAACTTTGGAAGCATGTAAATTTGCAAACGTTAAAAACTTTGTCTTTTCATCCACCGCTGCTGTTTATGGTGATGCTCCAGCTGATGTTGTCGATGAAACAACGCCGACAAAACCAATTCATCCTTACGGCTTTTCTAAATTCTTTAGTGAACAAATTATTAAAGATACAGAAGCTGATTTTGGCTTGCGCTCTGTAATTCTTCGTTATTTTAATGTAGCCGGTGCCTCTATTGATTTAAGATTTGGTCAACGAATGAGTAACGCTTCTCATTTAATAAAGGTTGCTGTTGAAGCTGCTTGTGGAAAACGCGAATCCATGTCTATAACCGGAATTGATTATCCTACGTTTGACGGAACAGGTATTCGAGACTTCATTCATGTTCAAGATTTAGCAGAAATTCATGTCCTTGCTGTTAATTATCTATTGGGTGGTGGTAATAGTGATATTTTTAATTGTGGTTACGGACATGGATTTAGTGTTCGACAGGTTATTAATTGTGTAAAAAAAGTCTCTGGAGTTAACTTCAAAGTGCTTGAAGCAGATCGCAGACCTGGTGATATTGTTTCGCTATCTGCAAACTCATCAAAACTTAAAAATAAATTAAAGTGGGTTCCAAAATTTGATAACTTAGAAGTTATTTGTAAAAGTGCCTATCAATACGAAAAAAGTTTATAAATTATTCGATATAAAATTTTTCTTTTCCGGTTATTGCTGTAAGCACAGAATAAGCTGCCATTATAAAAAATAAATTAATTCCTAATGCTATCGTCGCTTGAGTCATTCCACCAGCGATAAAGGTTGTAATGAATGCCAGAGTTAGAACATTTTCAAATTTATTTTCCTTACGTGCCTCTATTATCCAGGCAACCAACCAGACGACAAAGCTTACAAAACCGACAATTCCAGCGCTGGCCAACATTTCTAGAAAATTATTGTGAGCATGCCCCCCAAAATCAATATTAGAGATGTTATTTCTTTTCTTTATTTCAATAGCATTATGCTCAAAATTTAAATATCCATATCCTAAAATAGGTCGCTCTTTAAATCCATGATAAGCCGCACTCCATTGACTTAGGCGTTCGCTATCTGATTGTGGTCGCATAATTTTGTCGCCGGCGAAATAATAAATCGTTGTCCCTAAAATCAGTCCTAAAATACCAAGGCCAACTAAAAACTTTCGACTTATGAAATAGCAATATACCGCTAATCCAATTATAACTGCAATCCATGCTCCTCTAGTATATGCAAAGTATAGACCTAACGAATTAATTAATAAAACTAGCCTTAACCAATTCAATTCTTTTTTATCTAAACTTGATTTTTTATAAAGATAAATTCCTATGACAAGTATTAAGAAATAGCTCATGTTGTGAGAATAGTTCATAACCATTCCAAAAACTCCACCATCACGCGTACCAATATCTCCCGATTTTCCAGTGAGCGGATTATAGCCAATTAAAACCCTGCATAATCCCGCACTCGTAGCCGCTGTTGTTGCCAAGTAAAAAGCAAAGCGCAATTGCTTTAGCTTTCTTTCATCGATTTTATTTTTAAAATACCACTGAAGAGGGACGATCGATAATAAACCAATTAAAAAATATTTTGCCTTTAGTATTGCCTTATAACCATTAGTTGAAACATCTTGATTAAAAACAACCGAAAGGGTAATGGCAATGATCATTGCCAAAAGACCCCAAGCGCTCATTGGTAAATTTTTCCAATTTGTCTTATTTAAAAAGTATAGCGCAGGAATAATTATTAAAATATGTGAAACTGCTAATACTGTTGGCGACGTCAATAATCCTATTGCGAGAAACAATAAGGACATGAATATCATATTTGATAAATAATTTTCTATTTTTTTAGTTTTCATTTTTTCCTATTGTTTTTAACTATGCCTTTGAAAGAAAGTAGCAATTTCTTTTAAGATCTTTTGTGACGCAAATCCGTTACCGTAAGGATTTGTGACCTTTTTGAAAACATTATATTTTTCTGAGTTATTAAAAAGCTCAGTTAGTGTAGAAAAAACCTTTTCAAACTTTGTCCCTACCAGTATTGATGTTCCAGCAGCTATTCCCTCTGGACGCTCAGTGTTTTCGCGCATGACTAAAATTGGTTTTCCAAAATATGGCCCTTCTTCTTGAACCCCGCCTGAATCTGTCATGATGAGATATGACTGCTTCATAAAGAACACAAAATCTGGATAATCAAGTGGCTCTAGCAAATGAATGCCCGCAACGTTCTTTAACTCTTGTTCAATGACAGACTTCACGTTGGGATTTAAATGCACGGGAAGAATAATTTGCGTATCAAATTCTGCGTGCATTTTTTTTAGTGCGCAACAAATATCCAATAAAGGGGCTCCGTGATTTTCGCGACGATGAGTTGTCACCAATACTATTTTTTTTGTGAAATCAACTTGTGAATACTTTTCACGAAATTTATTTTCATCAATAAGATCACGGGCCATGCGAAGTGCATCGATCGAAGTGTTTCCAGTAACTACAAAGTGTGAATTTTGTCTTTCACCTAAAAGATTCTTTTTCGTTTCTTCAGTTGGTGGAAAATTTAATTCCGCAAAAGTTGAAACCATCTGGCGATTAATTTCTTCTGGAAAGGGAGAATATTTATTATATGTCCGAAGACCTGCTTCAATATGGGCCACTGGAATTTTTTCTAAAAATGCGGCCAAGGCGCCGGCAAAAGTTGTCGTGGTATCACCTTGTACTAAAACCATATCTGGCCTTTCCAAGTCTAAAACTTTCTTCATTCCTGTTAAGATGTTTGCGGTAAGTTCACTTAGAGATTGATTTGATTTCATCACATTTAAATCATGATCTTTTTTTAATTTAAAAAAATCCATGAACGAAACAACCATGTCTTTATGCTGGCCCGACAAGCAGATCTTTACATCATATCCCTGATTTTTTGCTTCGATAATAACCGGGGCCATCTTCACGGCTTCTGGTCTTGTTCCAAATACAAAAAGTAGTTTTTTCACTAGTGTTCCCTTAAAAATCTTCAAGTGATTATAAAAATTCTAATCAAATTATATATTTATGTCTAATCATGTTTGCTCTTACTTGCTTATGCAGAAATATGAAAAAATATATGATGACTGATTATTTTTTTAGTAGTGTCCTTAAAAAGAGACCCTATGTAACATTTGAAATCTGTCGAGAAGTTATCGAAAACCCGATCTTTTTAGAAAAACAGTTTGACGGAAGAGTTCGATTTTGGGGTATAGTCCAAGATAGATATCTTCGGGTTGTTACCTTGGAAGACGAAAGTACAATTCATAATGCATTTTTCGATCGTGGCTTTAGCTTAGAAAGAAGAGGACTTGGATGAAAATTAACTACTTTAAAGAAACCGACACGCTTTATTTTGAACTTGAAGATAGGCCTTCTGTTAAATCAGAAGAGGTTACAGTTGGTGTCGTTTTTGATTTTGACGAAAATAGAAAAATTGTTGGGATTGAAATTGAGAAGGCTTCTACTCACGTTAATCTTCAGTCACTACCTATTTCTCAAGTAAACTCTTAATATTTCCGAAGCGTCTGCAAAAGTTTTAAGTTACCCAATATAGTTTTCTTAAACTGCATTTTCGATTCGCCAAGTTTTAGATCATAACGAAGAAGAAACGGTACTTCTGAAAAAAGTGCGCCTTCTAAATCGCAACGAAGTAAAATTTCAACCATTGATGCAAAGCTTTTTTCAAATACCACATCACCAGGAAATCGCAGCTTTACTTTTTTTACAATCGCTGGTGAGTATAAACGATATCCACATGAATAATCTCTAACGCCTTTTACATTACGAATAACTTTAAAAATGCACGTTAGACCAAATGATAAAATTTGGCGCCACCAAACTACACCTTCAATTCTAGCACCACTTCTAAAGCGAGACGCAATGACAACATCATATCCTTCGCAAATTTTTTTTAACATTTCTGGTATGAAAAATGGAGAATGAGAATTATCACCATCAAGTAAACCAAAGGCAATCGGCCCATTTTCTTTTTTAGTTTCTTTTAGAAATGTTTCAAACGCTGTATTGATTCCACCAGTAAGGCCTCTGTTTTCTGAATGGCGAATATATTCTAAGCGCAGTTCATTAAATTCACCTTTTAAACTCGCAAACAATTCCTGCGTATTATCTGTGCTGCAATCGTCAATAATCAGAGCACGAACAATAAATTGCGCACCATAAATTTGCGCCAGCTGATTAAATTGCAAAAGCAGTGGCCTTAGGTTTTTTGCTTCATTATAGCATGGCAAAGCCATGAGAACTTCGGGTCTATTCATTTCCGTAAACCTTATGAGTTTTTAAAAATAGATAAGGAATTATACCAAATAAATTTACCATAAGTACAATTAGCCAGAAATTATTAAACAAAGTCGCCCCATTTGTTTGATGGATGAAAGAAAAAAGTTTCTGATAGGCAAAGTGCCCAACACCAAGGCCCGCCGGAGAAATGGGAATCGAGACCGTTATTTGTCCAATGGGGATAATTGTGGCCAAATCTCTTAAACGAATCGCTGATTCATATTGATCAATATTGATGATTTGAAAAATAATTATCGCTAAAATATGCGAGAAAGTGCTTAAAGCAACGAGTTTAATTATCTGCATTTTGCTTTGGCCAAAAACTTCTACGGTTGCAATGGCATCGCTTAATAATTTTTTTGTCATTTTTTGTTTTATTTTTGTGACTAAGGAGCTAGGAACAAAAAAAGCTGCAACAAACCCAATCGCAAATAAAAACATGATCAAATTTATTTTTAAAACGTGCTTCATTTCTGGCCCTAATGCCACGATGTCAGAATAATAAACCAAACTTCCAACACCGGAGACAAACAAAAGACCAACCACACCCATTAAACGGTCTAAAAATACCGACAAGAGCAAATATCTTTTTGAAAGCGAGTGATCCATTTTGGTTACATAACCAAGCTTTATAATGTCACCCGTAACAGCACCCGGAAGTATTGATGAGAATAGCTGACCGATCCATTGCAGTCCTAAAAATTTAAGCTGACTATAGCTTCTCTTTGTTTTTATTTCTAGTAATGTCTTCCAGCGAAAAGATCCAATGAATATTTGGAGAGACACAAGAATAAAAACTAAAATAAGACGCTCTGGATGCGAAAAAAATACCAAGGCACTTTTGAAATCTAATTTGCCACTACTATAGAGCCATTTTAAAATTGCCCCTGCTACTAAAAGCTTCAATGCAATGATAAGTTTTTCGTCTTTAAATATTTTTTTCACATTTTAATCATATTTTGTTTTTTAGGCGCAGTCGAATAACATTTATAATGGCCTGTCCGATATTTTCTACATTCATTTTAGATTTCCCGTTAATGCGATCTTTAAAAGTAATGGGAATTTCCTTGATTCTGGCGCCCATTTTCCATAAGCGATACTTGAGTTCGATTTGAAAAACATATCCATTGGAAATGAAATTTTTAAAATCGAGTTGGCGAAGTCTTGAAACCGCAATGCAATTAAAGCCGCTAGTCGGATCTGTTATCTGCATCCCTGTTACAAAGCGAGTATAGCGGGCAGCTATAATTGACAAAACTAGTCTCTTAATCGGCCAATTGGTAATACGTATTCCATCTAAATAGCGAGAGCCAACAATTAAATCATGATGTGAAGATTCATGTAAAAAATTTTTAATCTCGTTTATGTCATGTGAAAAATCCGCATCCATCTGAATAACGCGTTCAAAATTTTGATCAATTGCATATTCAAAACCGCGTGCATATGCCGATCCAATTCCTTCTTTTTGGTTTCTAGAAATAAGATCGATATTTTGAAATTTTGATTTAAGTTCGGCGACCTTATCACTTGTTCTGTCGGGAGAATTGTCATCAACAACTAAAATATTTAATTTTGAATTATTATCTAAGAGTTCACTAATAAGCTTCGTAATATTTTCTGCTTCGTTGTAGGTAGGAATAATAATTAGTGTTTTAATAAATGCCCTTATTTAACCATTTCAAAAAATTCTTTTTCGGTAATTATTTTGATTCCCAGATCGAGTGCCTTTTTAAATTTACTCGATGTTGGATCGGTTTCGTTAGTTAATAGAAAATCTGTCGCTTTCGAAACAGAAGACACCACGATCCCACCATTTTCGCGTATCTTATCTTCAATATGTGATCGCTTTTCTGATAAAGCGCCTGTAATACAAATTTTTTTGTCCGTGATACTGGTTTGCTTTTTATTTATTGCTTTTATTTCAAAACCAAGTTCAATAAGCTCTTTTATCAATTGGTGCTTCTCTTTTAATGATGCCAAGAAATCTTCTGCTGATTTTTCTGCAAACCCATCGATTGCCATTAGATCTTCTTTTGATAAATTTAAGATCTTTTTCACAGAGTCAAATCCCGCGTGCACAACTTTTTCACATTTATTGTACGCGCCACCAGTAATTCCTAAGCTCGCGAGAAAATTTATGAGGTCGGTATTTTTAGTTTTTTGAATATTTTCAAATAACTTATCCGCTAATTTTTCTTTTACTTTATCCAGCTCTAGAAAATCATTTTTCGTCAATCGGTATAAATCCGAAATCGTCTGCACCATCTTTCTATTTAAAAGTTCATCAAGTCTTTTTGAGCTTAAATCTTCAATTCCAATTTTAAAAATAAAATTTAAAATCGTCTCTTTGTTTTTTCCCGGACAAAGATCATTATTACATATGAGCCTTATCTCTTTAATTTCGATTTTGCTGTTGCAACTTGGAC
>JACCDN010844087.1_pt1 | contig 17888 bp, 17 predicted proteins | sample 7441691 | NCBI WGS metagenome assembly JACCDN01 (sample SAMN15323439, study PRJNA562643) | freshwater metagenome | isolation source: river surface water | place: USA:Blue River Watershed | collected 2017-08-16
AAGGGTACTGCAACTCAAGGGATTGCTGGTGTTGGAACTAAAGGTCGTGGGTCGGGTATGGGCACTTACGGCGCCGGTACTGGCAGCGGTGAAAAAGGAAATGTAAGTATTGATCCAGGTGGTGCGGATGAATCTTGGGAAGGAACAATTGATCGCGAGGCCGTTCGTCGCGTGATTCGTTCGATCTTAAGCCAGATCAAATCTTGTTACGAGAGACAGTTGCGTTCGAATTCAAGCCTTGAAGGTAAAGTTATTATTGAATTTGAAATTATTGAGCAAGGAAGAGTTCGCACGGCTAAAGCAAAAAGTACAACGATGAATGATGCAACAGTAGAATCCTGTGTCGCTGCAAGAATCAAAGAAGCAAGATTCCCAGAGCCACCAGCAGGTACGGTCGCTGTTGTCGATTACCCGTTTGTATTTGGTGCACAAAAATAGATTTAAACTAAGTTATAAATAGAAGAGTGTTTTTTAAGGAGGAAAAAGTGGAACCGACAGCAGCAGCACAAGCAACAACGGATAATATGCCGTTTATTCAAAGAGCGTTCGAAGAGGGTGGGACAGTGATGTATGTCATCCTGTTTATTGGATTGATCACAGTATTTCTTGTGGTTGAAAGATTCTTGGCTCTCAAGAACTTAACTATCGATAAAAAAGATTTCACCGATAATATTTTCGGTATGATTTTGCGTGGAGACTTAAAACAAGCCATTGCTTTCTGTGATAGCCGTCAAGCTCCGCTAACAGTGGTGGTAAAAGCGGGATTGGTTCAGGCATTGAACAAACGTCCAGATGAAGAAATTCAAGTGGCGATGGATGCAGCGTCTTTACGTGAAACACCTAAGTTTGAAGGTTGGTCTTCATTCTTGGCTGTAACTGGTAACGTGGCCGTGTTAGCGGGTCTACTTGGAACAATCATTGGTATGATCGGTTCATTTAGAGCGGTGGGATCTGCCGATCCAGCTGAAAAAGCAGTTTTGTTATCTAGAGGTATTTCTCACGCTTTGAACTGTACAGCATTTGGTCTGTTGGTGGCGATGATCTCTATAGTGGCTTATGGATATTTTCAATTGCGAATTCAACGAGCTGAAAATGAAGTTACTGAGAGCAGTATGACTTTGTTGAACTTGGTTGCGAGCAATCGTGATAAATTGAAAGATTAATTTTTTCAGGAACGAGTAACGTATGGCGCATATTGAAGGTGGAAGTAAAGGTCGCGGCAGACAGGTTAATTTGGAACTGAATCTAGTTCCATTTATCGACTTGATGAGCGTATTGATTACCTTTCTTTTAATCACAGCGGTGTGGAGTCAAGTTTCGATGATTCAAATCGGAAGTTCCATTTATGGAAAGAAGAGTGAACAGTCAACGCCTCAGACTCCTCCGCCTGAGGTTGATGTTGTTTTGAAGCTTGAAATTCGCAAAGATGGATATGTGCTGACTGAAGAGAAACAAACTTTTGGATTGCCGTTGGTGAATCAAGAGTACGATGATGTCGGTCTCGTGGCTCAGTTAGAAAGATTTAAGCAATTGCACCCTAATAAAACGGATGCAGCCATTGCGATGTCTGATGATTTGCCATATGAGCGTTTGATCCGCGGTATGGATGGTTTTTTACGAGCGGGATTTCCACAAATTTCTGTTTTGACTGGAGGGCCTAAGTAATGCCAATTCATCCTCCCGGCGAAAGATTTCGCTATAGCAGATTGCTCAGCAAGAAAAAAGGCAAACGCAGCGTCGTGGCAATATTGTCGCTGACCGCGATGGTGGATATGTTCACAGTGCTTGTTGTTTTTTTATTGCAAAACTATAATGCTACAGGACAAGTTATATATATTCCGAAAGAAGTCACTCTGCCAAAAGCTGAGCGAATCAAAGAATTAAAACCTGCGGTAGTGGTTACAATTTCTACAAAAGAAATTTTATTGGATCATGCAACTATGGTTAGCTATGAACAATTACATACTCAACAGGATTGGATGATCGAGCCTTTACGTGTGGCTCTGGTTGCGGCTCTGCAAAAAGCTAAACAAGAATACGAAATCAACCTACAAAAGAAATTACAGTCAGCTGTTGAATCAGCTCGCGGTGAGTCAGAGAAAGACCAGGCTCCGTGGAATAAAGTTACAGTTCAGGCCGATAAAGGCATCGACTTTTTGACAGTTAAAAAAGTGATGTACACTGTGACTGAGGCTGGAGCTGGCGAGATCAATTTTGCTGTGACAAAAGATAAGGTTTCAAAGTAGTCTCAATAGACTATGAGGCAATGGGCAGGAATTCTCTTTTTAGTTTTTATGGCGTTTCTTTTTTTAGAGATTCTTGTTGGCTTTCCTATTCATCTTGAAACTGATTCTGGCCCGATTGAAAATTTGCGCACACAAAAAGAAACAGAAGAAATTCAGCAATCTGCATTGACAGGCAAGCCACGCAAGGGCGACAAGCCCAAACCAAAAGATACTCCACAAGATAAAATGACCGAACAAAAACTGCAGGGTGTGCATTTTGTCGAAAGTCAAAAAGGCAGTCGTGACTGGGAAATGTTTGCGCAATCAGCAGAGAACAAACAATCACAAGGCGCATGGCAGTTGGCCAATGTGCGTGTTCTTTTTTATAATAAAGAAAAAGTCGATTTTACAGTCACTGGTGATCATGGTTGGATTGATCCCACCAGTCGTAATATGAAAATTGAAGGTCATGTGGTGACCAAGTCTACCAATGGTTATGTTTTTGAATCTGAAACAGTGATTTATCAGGCGACTGAGCGTCTTATCATAAGTCCAGATCAGATCAAGATGAATGGCCCCGCTGATGATAAAGGTCAGTCCTTGATACTGACAGGCAAGCAAATGAGAGCAACGGTTGATAGCAGCCAAATTCAGATTCAAAAAAATGTTGTTGCAACCAAGCAGCTTAAAGATGGTAAGAAATTTGCGATTCAAAGTGATTCTGCGAACTTTTCTGGAAATGATCGAGCTGCGTTTTTTAAAGGAAATGTTTCTATTGAAATTGGTCCGATCAAGATGCAAGGTCCAGAGGCCTCTTTCGAATATCGTCAAGGTGTGGATCTGCTCCAATCCGTTAAAATGCAAGGCGGGGTTAAGGTCAGCGATATTGATAAATTTGCGACTTCCGAAAATGTACAATATGATCCGGAGCAAAATAAATTTACCTTCAATGGTCATCCTCGCGTTGTACAAAATAGTGACGAAATCACTGGAGATCAGATAGTATTTATGAATGGTGGTAAAAAGGTTCGAGTTGAAAAACTTAAACCACCGCCGAATAAAGAATAAATTTGGAAAAATTATGAGTTTATTAACAGTTTCTCACATTTCAAAAGCCTTTAAAAAAAGACAAGTCGTTCAAGATGTATCTTTCACTGTCGAATCAGGACAAGTTGTTGGTTTGTTAGGGCCGAATGGAGCAGGCAAGACCACAAGTTTTTATATGGTCGTGGGAATTGTTCGTCCCGACTCTGGAGATATTTTATTGGATGGAGAGTCGATCGGGACTGAGCCAATGTATAGACGTGCGCGTGTTGGTTTAAGTTATCTTGCGCAAGAGCCAAGTATCTTTCGAAAATTAACGGTGTCAGAAAATATTCAAGTAGCACTTGAGGCTCATGGTTATTCTTCAGCAAGACGTAAAGAAAAGCTTGAGATGTTATTGGCGGATTTTCGTATCACACATATTCGCGACAGTTTTGGTTATTCTTTGTCAGGTGGGGAACGTCGTCGGGTTGAGATCGCTAGATCTTTGGCTGGGTCGCCTAAATTTGTATTATTGGACGAGCCCTTTGCTGGCATCGATCCAATCGCAGTGGCTGATATTCAAGATATTATCCGTCATCTTAAATCTAAGGGTATTGGAGTGCTGATCACTGATCACAATGTACGCGAAACCTTGGGTATTTGCGACCGCGCTTATATTTTAAAGGACGGAAAAATCCAGGTCCAGGGTACAGCTTTTGAAATTGCAAATTCTGAGCTAGCCAAAAAGTTTTATTTAGGAGAAAATTTTAAGTTGTAGGGTTCTTTTTTCCAAGGAGTTTGTTTTGGCCGTTAACATGAAACAGTCCATGAATCTCAGTCAGACATTGCGGATGACTCCGCAATTGCAGCAAGCTATTAAGCTCTTGCAATTGTCACGTATGGAACTGGAAACGGCGGTTCGTAAAGAGCTTGATGAAAATCCTATCTTAGAAGAAACACAAGATCTTAGAGACGAAGATTTGCAAAGAACAAAAGAAGCTGCTGATTCTGTTGATCCAGAGGGCCAGACGACAACGCAAGCTCAGGATCCACAAAAACAAGATGAGTTCGAGTGGGAATCATATCTTGAAGGTACCAAGCCACCGCAGCAGCACATGAGTGGCAATGAAGAGATAATGAACTATGAGAACATCATTTCGACGACTCAGAGTTTGCACGATTATCTTTATTGGCAAGCAAAGATGTTTGGTTTTAATGAAGAGGAACTTTATTTCTCTGAAATTCTCATTAATTACATTGATGACGATGGTTATATTCTTACTCCTTTAGAAGAGATTGCTGAAAACGAAAAAATTTCGGTGACAGACTTGCAGGATGTTTTGCCTTTTGTACAAGAGTTCGATCCTCCAGGTGTTGGTGCGCGAAATTTAAAAGAGTGTTTGCTCATTCAAGCCAAGCATCTTGAGGAAGATACTCATGATTTGGTGGATTTGATTAACAATCACTTGAAGGATTTAGAAAAAAAGAACTTTGATGGAATTGCAAAAGCTTTGGGTCGTGATATGCGAGAAGTCGCAGACATGTGTAAAATAATTTATACCATGGATCCTAAGCCTGGACGTGCTTATGCGCCTGCAGATACTCATTACGTGACTCCAGATGTTTACGTCTACAAAGTGGGCGACGAATACATGGTTTCATTGAATGAGGACGGCCTACCACGTTTAAAAATATCTAATTTTTATAAAAACATGTTGAGTGGTTCAAAAGATCAAGCCAAGACCAAGGATTATATTCAAGAAAAACTACGGTCAGCAGTGTGGTTGATTAAATCTATTCACCAACGTCAGCGCACGATTTACAAGGTGACCGAGAGCATTGTTAAACATCAGCGTGATTTTTTCGATAAAGGCTCTGCGTTTATCAAGCCGATGGTCTTGCGTGATATCGCCAATGATATTGGTATGCATGAATCGACGGTCAGTCGGGTGACGACTTCGAAATATGTGCACACTCCGCAAGGGATTTTTGAATTGAAATATTTTTTCAATTCTGGAATTTCAACTACGGATGGTGATTCTTTAGCCAGCGAATCGGTAAAATTAAAAATCAAAGAGTTGATTGCGAAAGAGGATCATAAAGATCCGCACTCAGATCAGGCCTTGGTGGATTTGCTGAAAAAAGATGGTATCGAAATCGCTCGCCGAACAGTGGCGAAATATCGTGATGTTTTAAAAATTCAACCTAGCAGCCGTCGTAAGAAAATATTCTAAAAATTATTCTAACGACTGCTGTGGTTAATTTTAGGTAAACTCAAGCCGACACCCAAACGATAACTGTCTTGTTCTGAATACTCTTCCAACGAAAGCAAGACAGTTTGAAACATGCCCACATCTGCTGAATTTGCGGGGTCACATTGAATCAACAGTTGTTTTGCTAAATATGCTAAGGGTCTACGAAATTTTTCTTTGAAAAAATCCTGTGCTCTTTGTGTGCTTTGAGAGGCCTCTTCTTGGGTCATGGCGTGATCGCGGACTTGGCCCTGATAATAACGTAAAATATCAGTGTATGCCCATTGAGCTTCGATTGTAACTTCAGCTTGTGCGAAGATCTTATTGATCAAAATGGCTTTGCTCGATTTTGGATTTAAATTAGCAGTATAAAATAAAAGCATTTTTCCAGTGTCTAAGCCTGATTTAATATATTGTTTATAATCCAAATTTTTGCGGTGAAAAGCAGGGTACTTTTTTTGCGCTATTTCAGCGAATTCGAATAGTGATGGTTTTTTAATTTGGTAAATGCTTTGATAAATATTCTGACAGCTAGGATTTTTTAAAGACGTGCTTGCTAGGGCTACAGAGCCAACAGCGGTATTCAAAAGCAGAATTAAGAACAAAATATTTCTATTCATACTTAGTTTGTTTGCAAGCGTGCCAAATACGTTTTTGGACAAAACAAGTGTCTAAGTTTTGTACTGAATTTACTTTGAGGAGATTAAGCGTCTGGAATTGTTTTTTAAAATAAGTTTTTTGTAAATCTATCGGTGACGTGATTTGTCTTCGTGGTTGTCTCGTTTTGATACAGCTATTGTTTAATGTTATTTATTAGCTAAGTGCGCTGGGAGAAGTTCAGATAAAAATAATCAATTCCTTTGTACTTGTGTACTTGAACAAAGGAATTGATTCTAGCCATATAAAAATAAATTTTAATCTGGCTCTAAAGCTTTTTATTTAGAACTCGACAGGAAATGAAACGCTTGCAATCCAAGAACGATTTTCCAGTTTAACATCACTTAAAGTAGTGCCTGGTGAAAACGGACCAATCTGTTCTAGATTCGTTTTTCCGTACTTTAGTTCTTGATACTCAACGTTCAAGCTCACTGATGCAACATGAAATCCAGTGCCAATTCTGTAGCCTTTGGCATCCTGAAATTTTACATCATAGTTGCCACTTTTTTCTGGATCTAGATCTCCACTTAAAATGTACGTGCCCCAAACTCTTAATCCTAGGTTCGGCATCTGCATACCGATCACGGGTCCAAGATTTGTAGAGGTTGCTTTGGCATCGTAATTTAAAGATGAGTCTTTAAGATTGGGCATCGCGTATCGTCCATCAACACCGACAAAAAAAGCTTCGTAAAGATGAATACCTAATCTTGCGCCCAAACCAAAGCCTTCCACTTTACCAGACGAATTTGCAAATGGTGATGGATAACTGGTTGAGGTGTCGCCGGTTTCATAAGTGATTGCGGGCTCGATAAAAAGACCCATTTTACTTGGTTCTTCAGCAGCTAACGAGACAGTAGAGAACATTGTTGTTAGTCCTAAAATAAAAAGAGACCGATTAAATTTTTTAACTTTATAAGTCATCATTATGAATGCCTTTGTAATTTTGTTTTTAACACTCTCAATTAACAGAACTCATGCTTTAATCGACTTTGTTTTGTAATTCTTTAGCGTCCGTTTTTACTTTGTCAGATTGGTTCTTCACTTTGTTTTTAAATTTTTTGACGGCACAGTCCATCTTGCCATTGATCATTTTGCAGCCTTTGTCTTTAGCGCCACGATAACCTTCTTTGACATTGTCTACTGCGTGATTTTTTACAGTTTCTGCTTTTTCTAGGTTGGTTTCTTCTGCGTTCGCAAGAAGAGACAAACTAAATATTGCAGCTATAAAAAATGATTTATTCATTTTACTGATAAGCATTGAAAGCCTCTTTTCATTTTAAAAAAAGTTATAAACGAATTATTATGGAAGACGTGGTGTTTTGCGACCAGAAACCATCGATGCTAAAAATGAAATTACAGCAAGAACTAGAAATACTACCAAAAGTAATCTACCAATTTCCATCGACAAGCCGGCAATACCATTGGCTCCAAGAATAAATGCAAGTAATGCTAAGATAAAAAACGTAATTGCTGCGCGTACCATAATTTCCATCCTTTGTTTGAGTAATTTTTGTTATTAACTGATTCAGTAGCTTTAAAATTTTAACTCTACTGAGTTTGGATGTTTGCAATACACAAGCCGCTATATGATTTTTTTATTATCTGAATCAAATCTATCTCCAATGAAATGGGTGTACATTTCTTACTTAGATTAGAAAATTCGGTACGAAGATTGATATTTAATGGGAAAAATGCCCCGGAAATTTCAAATGCAGATCGCAACTTGCAATTTTGATTCGATTTGTTGTTTTAGGCTATGGCATAATGTCGTTGTATTCGAATACGTATCAAATAGAGACAGCGAATCTAATTTTATTTATTAAGATCAAATTAGGAGTGAATAGAAAAATACAAAAGAAACTAATTTAAAAAATACATAAAATAAACCGATAATTAAAGCAGTCGGGGGAGCTGTGAAATTTATAATAGTGTATGTATTTGTCAGTATTTTCTGTCAGCTTGGTTGGTCTGGTGATTTGTCTCAATTAGCTCTATTTCATCGTTGTTATACTCAAATTACAACATTACGTGCCTCAGCAAATGACTCTTTGACCAAAGAGGTTGTTGCAGGAACAAAGACGGCAGCCCAAGCGTGTATGTCTGTTTTAAAAAAAGCAAAATTTGATAACAGCGATCAAACTCAAGTTGTTGATGTGAACGATACTCTTTCAAAAAAAGTTTTAGGTAATTTTCATCATTTACATTCTTCGTGGTTTTATATGAAAGATTTCCCAGTTATTAGCTGGGGTGGACACAATCAGGATATTAAAAATTTGTATGATACAAGTTCGCCGGCACTTTATATAACTCGTTCTTTGTTTAAGCCTGGCTCGCAAGCAAGAGATATTTTAACAAGCAATGATTTTTTATTACCTATTCGTACAGATATGGATGTTTTAACTGGGCCTGGTTCTGGAAGAGCAAAAGCTGATTATATTTTCGCGAATGCGACTCTTGATAACTTTTCGTTTGCTCCTATGGGTGAATTGTTAGGCGTAAAAAGTGTTGGATCTAATGTCGTTAATTATCCTGCGTTTAGTTATGGTCCAAGTGGCCCTGCGGGTGCCGTTGATTTGCATCAGACTTTAGGGGGAGGATTTTTAGGTACTCAACCGTATCTACTTTTAAATATAGGTGCTCTTTCTTCTTATGAAGTCTTTAAATCAGATGGTGGATTGAAAATGCATCGAAAATGGGGTAAGGCAGTTTATCGAGATACATTGTGCCGCGATTTGCCAGTGGTAAGAGAAAAAGATGTTTTATCGATGGTCGATACATCCAGCAGTATCCCATTTCGAACTTCAAGTTCATGTACAAAATGCCATGCTTCACATGATAGAGTCTCAGGCGTGATTCGTGGTTTAAAAGTTTTATATGTTGGACGTGGCGATCCAGGTGATCCTGGTCTAGGACGTGGTGGAAACTTTGGTACATTTCATTCTGTATCAAAGGGGGTTGAGCCATCATGGCCAGTTACTGCAGATGCAGATTACTATGCGCGACCTACAAATGGCGTATTATTTTTTAGAAATTATGAGGGCGATCTTGTTAATCAAAACATAACAAGTGTGACAGATTTAGCATCAAAGATATCTTCACAAGACGATTTTTATATTTGTCTAGCAAAACGTTATTATTCTTATTTTACTGGAATTGATGTCGACACAGGTGATTTGGATGATCCTGGGCATTCTAACATTTTATCTAGCGAAGATCTCAATCATCGAAAATTAGTTATTTCCTTAGGCAAAAAATTAAAAACATCACAAGACATAATGAAGTTAATAGAAGACATTTTAAATTTAGATAACTATAAAAAAAGTGATTTTGGTGCAAAGGGTGGTTTGAATGTCAAATAATCATAATAATCTAAAATCGCGACGTGCATTTTTGAATCAAAGTATTAAGGCAATTTCTTTGCCGATTCTGAGCAACCCTTTACAAATGTTAATTCAATCTATTGTTTTAGGGTCGTTTCGTAACGTTTTGGCTGCTGATGCTGGTGTTTCACCACGAAAGTATTTATATATTGTTCAACAGTCTGCTCCGCCAAGATGGACTTATGATTTATTTTTAACACCTTATTCCAACAAGGGGTTCATTGCGAATTCAGGATTGGGGACATTTTTTGATAACGGCGTTTTAGGTTACAGGACAGTTGAAAAAAATATTAAGGGAAAGAAAATTAGTGTTCCATATATTTGGAGTTTTGATGTGCCTGCAGTTGGTGGTGGTTGGCGCAGTATGGATCCTTTGTTAGAGAATTTATTGCAAATTCGTGGAATTGATGTGGGAAATCCTGATCATTCTGCGGCTCAAGCATTACAGTTTATGCCACTTGGTGCATCGCAAAGTATGCCTGCCCTTGCTGCAGATGCGTCGGTAGCCCCGATTGCTGCAGTTTCAGCAGGCGTTGCTGAATTTAAAATGAAATCAATAAAATCAAAAACAGCAGTTGGATTGAGTCTCGATAATTCTCCAAATCTTTTGGAAAATTTATTGAGCCCATTTAATCGTAAAGATCTAGGAGCTTTTTCTCTGAATCGTCAGAAATTAGGTGCAGATTTAGATAATTGTATAAGTACCTTGAATCAATCGGCCTCTACATTTCATCCACAATCGAGTGGTGTTACAGAAGCTACGAAAATGGCAAAAGATTTGTTAAGTACTGGTTTTGGAAATTTAGGTACAATATGGACAGATTTGAATGCTAAATACAAAGAGCTAATTAAAAGAGCTGTCGATCCAACCAGAAGTATTTTAGGTATTAATGATAGAGAAATCATCTCAGATGGTACAACTAAATTTCAACTCAATAAAATTGTGATTACTAATAATACAGACATTCGCAGTCTGGTTAAAACGAATACAACTATCAATTCTCTCGCTGCCATTTTTTCTTTAAGTGAATATATTTTGGTAAATAATTTAAGCTCATCTGTTTCTGTCGCAATTGGAGCTCTTAGTAATCTGAACCTTAATAATGTGAATTCTCAATTATTTTCTGACGAACACGATACAAGTGGTTCTGTTTCTATGTATTTAAATTCTATATTATCTATGGCATATGCAGCATGCATGTTAGAATTAATAGACCGACTTAAAGCTAAGAATATTTTTAATGAAACTGTGATTGTAACAGGTGGTGAGTTCGGCCGCAATCCACGGACTAATGGGCAAGGTTCTGATCATGGTTATCGCGGAAGTAGTTCATCAATATATTCAGGAGCTATTTCAAGTCCTTTGATTCTAGGAAATATTAAAAATGGTACTGCAGCTGGTGGTTATGCTGGTACATGGGGAGAAGGAGCTTCTGTAGCTGAGCTTGGTAAACAAGTGGATTTGGGGCACTGGGCATCAACAATTGCAACATTATTACGAGTGCCATCTCCAATTACAGCGAGTCAATCACTGGTGGCTGTTGTCAATGGTCAGGTTGTTCCATTGGTTGAATTGGCAAAACAGGTATAAGATGAAAAAAAATATTCGTCTAATTTTCATTTTAATATCATTGTTGGGATTAGGGTTTTTTAGTTTTAATAACTGTAGTCAAAATGCGTTTCTGAATTCAGAAAAGAGTAGTTTATCAACTGATCTTGCAAGTCAGATTAGTAATGTAAATGGTTCAGTACCAGAAGCGCTAACAGATTATCAAAAGGGCTCTCGGTACTATGTCACCAAATGTTCATCATGCCATGGATCATTGGAATCAAGTACGAAAAGAAATCGTAGTTCATCTGAAATTCAAGATGCAATAGGTTCAATTTCGCAGATGAGCTTTTTGAAAAATTCAATATCTGCAAATACAGTAAATTTAATTTCTATCGCATTAAATATGCATGCTGATGTAAAAGATGGCCCACCCAATAGTATGAAGTTGGTTGTTAAAAATCGCGAAATGCTGGCTGCAGATTTTAGCGAATTATTTCTTTCTAAAGAAACTGCAAGCTCACCAGACTCTGATGATTTGAAAATAAAAAACAGCATTGCCATGTTAATTTCAAATCGACCAGAGTTTTTTGGCGCGAACTGTTCGCGATATGATGCTAATTGCTTACCAGATACGAATGGTCTTGCAGGTCGAACTCGCGGTGGATTTTTAGATGGCAGTATGACAGCAGAGCAAATGCCAAGTTTAAATACTGTCAGTCAAGGGTACGTAATTAGAACTTGCGAAGAAATTTTATCTGTAGATAAAGCTGTGAATGTTTTTCTGTCTCAAGTTACTCTCACAAATACGAGCCCTTCAGATCTGTCAAACATAAAAAAAGTTGTGGCATATTTTTATCATGGAAAAACGATTGAAGATACTGTGCTAAATTCTTTGGTAGTTTTAGCAAAGGCTAATGATGATAAAAATATGTCGTCAATGGATCGCTGGCGTTTTGTTTTACTGGCTTTATGTACTTCATCGCATTTTTTAATGTTATAGAAATTATTATTTTTTAATTTTAATTTTTGTGGAGAAGGCCATCGGTTCTATCAGTCAGTTAGATTGAATACGATTAAACCACGAGTCCTCTTGTTTAAGCTCTTTCCACACGCGGTACAGATTCCAATATCTATAGAAGCCCTCGTGCCAGATGTTGAAATGGCTTGGGCGTTGATCGTTACATTGCACGCCGATTTGTAAAACGGTTTTCTTATTTTTAATCAGCCAGGTGCAAATTTCAAAAACATAGGCAGTCCAAGAATCAATGTAATCTAAAATCGGTAAAATGCTTTGGCGGCGAAAAGCTTTTGCCCCCATTGAAAAATCGGTGATGGTCATATGAAACAAAATTTGTGTGACCATTAAATAGAGCTGACTGCCTAGCACCCGCACCCAAGATCTTTTTTGTTGTCCCAGAGTTTTTGAACCTACGATCATGTCGGCAAATGGCAACAGTCCTTCGGCATAATCAATAAATGCCAAATCTACAGATAAATCAGCATCCAACGAAATCACAAAATCGTATCGAGCTTCGCGGACGCCTTTGGCAAAAGCTTTGCCAACACTTTTTTCTGGGATGTCTAAAGCGCGATAGTTGTTAATTTTTTTTTCCATTGCCAAAGCTTTGGCCTGGGTGTCATCGACGCTGCCATTGTTAACAGTGATGATTTCAAAAGGCCTGTTTTTTTGCGAAAGATACTGATGCAATTTAAGCAGGCTTTGCTGCAAAATTTCGGATTCATTATAAACTGGAATGATGATGCTAATCATTTGCATAGTATACATTCGTTATTGCTTGTGATCTTCATTTTTTTCGAGAAAAATAAACTCTATGAAATATCCAGCGACGCAAACGCAGTTTTTTAGAAAATGGTCCTATTTTCTGTCTTCAGCTATAAAATGGACTGATCTTTTGTTTTTGTTGGTGGTGATTTTCTTTTTTATTCACTATTTACCTGTTGAAGTCTTAAACCCATTGCCTGCAACTGGTGGTGATACAGGTTCGCATTTTTGGCCCTTATGGACTTTGGTCCATGAAGCTTTGCCAAATTTTCAAGTCCGAGTGCTCAATCCAGGAAATTTAGCAGGCGAGCCCCATCTGACGCATTATTTTCCATTACCATTTTTAATCATGGCTTTTTTATCCAAGTTTATGGCCTTGGGAATGGCCTTTAATATTGGCAGCATTTTGCCAGTGGGTTTGTTGCCAATTTGTGTTTACCTTTGTATGCGTGCTATGGGGCTGAGATTTCCCGCTCCAATCTTAGCTGCAGCGGCCAGTCTTTCATTTTTATATAATGAATCATTTAGCATGTGGGGCGGTAATACATTATCAACAATGGCTGGGCAATTTGCTCATGTTTATGCCTTTGATTTTTTCTTGCTAGGTATTGGTGCTTTATCTTATGAGCTGCGAAAAAATAAATCTTTACCTATTCTGTCCACGTTGATGTTTGCCGGCGTTTTGCTTTCACATTTTTACGTGGCCTTGGTTCTGCCTTTGGTTTTTATTTTTCATTATATTTTTTATCGACGATTTTGGTTTTTAGTTATCTCAGCCGTAATGAGTATCACGATGGCACTGTGGTTTATTTTGCCAATGTTGCAAAATTCACCGTGGACGACTGCCTTTGGTTTGAAATGGGGCGGTGATCAGTTATTCCGTGAGATCTTGCCTCTGTTATTCAAACCATTTTTGTTTTCAACAATATTTTTTCTGTTAATCCTCTTCGTGTTGTTGTTAAAAAAGAAAATCAATTTGATCAAGACGCAAAAACTGGTGATCTCGCTGCTTATTTCTTTTATATTTTTTAGTTTGATTTTTTACCCTTTGTTTCCAAAGTTAGGTTTGGTTGATGTCCGAATGGTGCCGCAAGCTCAGCTTTCTGTGTGTTTGTTGTTTGCAGTTTTATTCAGTTTGTTTCTGCAAAGATTTTTGTCAAAACCATTGATGTTACTGGTTACAATTTTGTCTTTGTTTGCTCTTGTTTTTTGGCCAAGCAGACAGGTTTTAAATTTTCCTTCATGGGCAAAATGGAATTACAGTGGTTGGCAAAATAAATCTGCATATCCTGAATTGGTAAAACTTTCTGAGGCCTTAAAGTTAGAGGATGGATTTTCTGCTCCGCGTGTGGTTTATGAAAATAATGATCTGTCGAATTCGGCTGGGACTGTACGTGTGTTTGAGATGCTGCCATATTTTGCTCAACGTTCAACATTAGAAAGTGTCTATATGCAGGCAACCTTGGTTGCACCTGCCGCATTTTATTTGCAATCATTGGTCAGCTTGACTCCAAGTTGTCCATTTCCAAATTACAGCTGTGCCAGTCTTTCTTTAAAAAGGGCTATGGATTATTTTTCGTTGTTGGGAGTTTCGGATTTGATTTTAATCACGACTCAAGCCAAAGATATGGCCAAACAAGAAAAAGATCTTATTGCCAAAGGTGATTTCGGATTTTGGAGTCTTTATCATATCAATCGTGAGATTAATTTGGTTGAGACAGTACTGCAAAAGCCAGATGTTATTTCAGCGGAAAATTACAAAGAAAAAATGTACGAGTGGCTTAAACAGTACAAGGCTGGCCAGGCATTGCAGATAGTTTCTTTACAAAAAAATGTAGCAGTCGATGTTGATAAAATGGCATTTTCTGACGCCTCCGTAGATAACGTTTGCCATCCACAAATTAAAATTCATTTTTCAACAGTGCAATTGCAGACAGATTGTCCCGGCAAGCTGCATTTAATTAAATTAGCATATCATCCTACTTGGAAGGCTTTGAGTGGAGAATCTATTTATCTTCTAGGTCCTGGATTTATGGGGATTGTACCCTCGCAAAATATTACGACTATAATATGGGGTCAGCATTGGTTGTGGTTTGTATCCGATGCTCTATCTTGGTTGGCAGTTTTGATTTTATTTGGATTTGTAATTGCTGTGTTGATGAAACGAAATAATACAGCAAAAAAGGTTGAATCATGAAATGGACATATTTTTTAAAAATAAATCTGTGGAAATATGTGATTTTATTTTTGCTAGGAGGTCCTTGTTTTGCAGGATCGATAAGTATCGTTTCTGAGATAAAATTAGAATTAAAAAATAAATCTGGGCAAATGTATTTAATTGGTAATTACAAACTCAGCAATCGAGGCGATTCGGTTGCGATGGATGTGTACCCGCAAATAGCAGAACCATCGGTTTTGCATTTTAGCTGGCGTGGGGATTCTGTTTTGTTGGGGCCTGGATCTCATCATGACTGGCGCATTGAAGAAAAACTTTCTGCAAACGGTGAGCTTTTTGCTAAATACCTATTTTTATTTACCAACAATTATCGTGATCAGCAGGGATACCCATTTTCTGCCGTTACGATGGAGCCGATTTCCTATCATTATTCGGATAAAAAACTGTTGGCTAATGACAATCGATCCATTTCTTTAAAGATTGATGAAATCAGTCGAGAGTTTGTTGGCAGTGAAATCATTTATACTTTGAAATATCATGTAGAAAATTTATCAGATCGAATGATTTCTGTAGATGTGGCTGGTCATTTGCCGCATGAATTTAAATTGAGAACTGAGTCTGTTCCTTTACAAATTGCGCCACAATCCAATGTTGAGGGGCTTATTCAGTGGGACGGTGAAAAAGCTGTGTTGGGCAGTCAGTACGCTATTTTTCTTTATGCACATTGGGCGCCACCGACAGGTCAAGGTAAAGGATTTTATCAGTGGCAAGACTCAACAATTCATATCGGTAAGAAAAAAGCAGAGACTATCTATTTCTTTTCTCCGGATACGGGTTTTATGGTTTTCTTTTTAATGGCCGCTTGGTTGGGATTTGTATTGCTTTGGCTCTTTTGGTGGAGACCATTACGAAGAGTCTATTTAAAAAGATCTTGAAGTTTAGCTTAAAAAGCTCTCCTTAAAAACTCAGCTCAAAAATAACCAGTATTGCGTTTGATCAATTCATCTGACAACGCATCTTGCATACGTTCCTGAATCTCTTCGCTGATTTCTCGCATTAGATCCGAGTCATTAATTTGATCAGGTTTATATGGCAAATAAATCGGTGGTAAAAATTTAATTTTCCATTTGGCTGGCAATGGTATGACATTCAAGGGTAATGGCAAAACCACCCCTTTGAGATATTTGGTAAACTTTAATTTTGATAAATTAATATGAGTTTCTTCGGCGCCGATTATCAAAGTGGGTACGATCGGTGACTGGGTCGCAATTGCCATACGAATAAAACCACGTTTGAATTCTTGCAGTTCATACATTTCACTGGAAGGTTTGAAATTTCCTTCTTCGCCCTCGGGGAAAATAATAATAATATTGTTTTTTTCAAGTGCAGAAACACCATTTTCAAATGTGGCTTCGGTAAAACCCATTTTTTGCGCGGGGACGGAGGTCGCCTTTGATAGAAACCAAAATGAATGTGTTAACACGCGTGGGATGCGATGTGCTTGTTTGTAAATCGTATGAGAAAGAATCATAGCATCAATTCCTGAAAAACCAGAATGATTGGGGGCAATGACGGCAGCCCCTCGGCGAGGTATGTTTTCAACACCTTCGATTTGCAGGCGGAAATATTTGCGCATAATTTCCATTATAAAATGTGGCAAGACGCGATAAATTAGAGTGTCTTTATCTAATTCTTTCAGTTTGAAAATTTTTTCTTGTGACTTTTTTAAAAAATGAATCATGATATCTTTATGTATATCATGGCAATCGATCAAGGAACAACAGGCTCGACAGTGTCGATATTGAACCAGGCCGGAGGTCTGGTTGCAAAAGCAAATAGCGAATTTCCACAAATATTTCCAAAACCAGGATGGGTCGAGCACAATCCTGAAGACATTTGGCTGTCGATCAAAAAAACAACCTTGCAGGTTTTAGAAAAAAGCAAAATTTTGCCTTCGCAAATTATGGCAATTGGTATTACCAATCAAAGAGAAACAATCATAGCCTGGGAAAAATCCACTGGCATGCCGGTCTACAATGCTATTGTGTGGCAGTGCCGTCGAACAAAAGATTTTTGTGAGAAATTAAAAAAGCAGAAAAAGCAAAATTTGGTTAAGAAAAAAACAGGCTTGGTCATTGATCCATATTTTTCGGCCAGCAAATTAAATTGGATTATTAAAAATGTTTCTGGCGTCAGCGACAAAATCAAACGCAATCATTTGTTGGCTGGAACTGTGGATACTTATTTATTGTGGCGTTTGACAGCTGGCAAATCTCACAAGACAGATGTCAGCAATGCTTCGCGAACGATGTTGATGAATATTCACAGTGGTCAATGGGATCCTGAATTGTTAAAATTATTCTCTGTACCACAATCTATCTTGCCAGAGATTTGTGATTCAGCTGGAATTTTTGGACACACTCAAGGTTTGGATTTTTTGCCAGATGGCATTCCAATAGCTGGCATAGCGGGGGATCAACAAGCAGCACTTTTTGGTCAAACTTGTTTTGCAATAGGTGAAGCTAAATGTACTTTTGGTACAGGCAGTTTTTTGTTGATGAATACGGGGGCAAAATCCGTAGTCTCTAAACATCAATTATTGACCACGGTGGCGTGGCGATTGCCAAAAGGCAAAATGATTTACGCTCTTGAGGGTGGTGCATTTATTTGCGGTGCCGCTGTTCAGTGGTTGCGTGATGGATTGCAAATGATTGCCAATAGCTCTGATGTTGAAGATTTAGCAAGACAAGTGGCATCCAGCGAGGGTGTTGAATTTGTTCCAGCACTTGTTGGTTTGGGTGCGCCTTATTGGCGAGCAGAGGCTCGTGGTGTCATCT
>JACCDN011047133.1_pt1 | contig 17886 bp, 16 predicted proteins | sample 7441691 | NCBI WGS metagenome assembly JACCDN01 (sample SAMN15323439, study PRJNA562643) | freshwater metagenome | isolation source: river surface water | place: USA:Blue River Watershed | collected 2017-08-16
GCCATGGCCGGGTCCTTGCGGCGCTACTGCGCGCGAGCAGTCATTCCGTGCTGGGGGTATGTGATCCGAAACTGGTCGAACACGCGGTCTCGCGTTGGGAAAATCTGGACGTGCTGGGAGACGACAGCGTGCTTAACCTTCTGCCGCCAGATCGCGTCGCGTTGGTGCTCGGTGTCGGCCAGCTGGTGGCGAACACTTTCCGCGAACGGCTCTATACCAGCTTGCGTGCTCGGGGTTACATGTTTCCGGCGCTGGTGCACCCCTCCGCCTGGGTGGCGCCCGGCGTCGTGCTGGGTGAGGGCGTTCAGGTGATGGCGGGCGTGGTCATTCAGCCCGGCTGCAAAATCGGCGAGAACACCATTGTTAATACGCGGGCTGGCGTGGATCACGACTGCCGTATCGGACGCGACGTGCATATCGCACCTGGCGCGACTCTTTGCGGCACGGTCACGGTGGAGGATGGCGCCTTCATCGGTGCGGGGGCCACAGTAATACAGGGCTTGAACGTTGGCGCGCGCGCAGTTGTCGGTGCCGGCGTCACCCTGGCCCGATCTCTGACACCGGCAAAGACCATATTGGGTGCCGCGAACCGTTAGCGCTGATGGATCCTCGGGATAAGAAATAGAGAAACTAGTGATGAAGCATTGGAAGACTGTAGCTGTCCCTCAGGACACACCGCTCGAGCAGGCAATTGGGATGCTGGACAAGGGCGGGTTGGGTATCGTATTGGTTACAGATACCAATGACGTTCTGCTGGGGACCATGACCGATGGCGATGTACGCCGCGCGCTGCTACGTCACAAGACGATGAGCACGCCCGTCAATGAGATTATGTGCGCCACGCCACAGGTCGCCGACTCGAACTGGTCGCGCGAGAAGCTGCTGGCTGTCATGGAATCCACACGCTTGCTGCAGCTGCCGGTGGTGGACGCAAGCCGTCGCGTTTTGACCATCGAAACGCTGCACGACATGCTGAACCGAAAGCGCCTTGATAACCCAGTCTTCCTGATGGCGGGCGGCTTTGGCAAGCGCCTGTATCCGTTGACGCAGGACTGCCCGAAGCCGATGCTCAAGGTCGGCGATAAGCCGATCCTGGAACTGATCTTGCAAGGCTTCGTGGATGCAGGCTTTCACCGCTTCTATATCTCGACGCATTACCTGCCCGAGATCATCCGCAACCACTTTGGCGACGGCAGCCGCTGGAACGTCAGCATTCAGTACGTTCACGAGGAAAATCCTTTGGGCACCGGCGGCGCGCTTGGCTTGCTGCCGCACGACGAGATCGACCTCCCGCTTTTCCTGATAAACGGTGATCTGCTGACCCGGGTGGACTACCGCAGCCTTCTGGATTTCCACGAACGTCATGAAGGGGCCGCCACGCTGTGCGTACGGGAATATGAACAGCAGATCCCCTACGGCGTTATCCAAAGCGATGGTCATCGAATCACGCAGATCGTTGAAAAGCCGATACAGCGCTGCTTCATCAGCGCCGGCATTTATATGCTGTCGCCCGAATTGGTTCGAAGTGTGGCGCCCGGTGAACGCATCGACATGCCCACACTGCTGGAGCGCGAGATTGGGGCTGGCCGCGGTGTCAATATGTTCCCGGTGCACGAATACTGGCTGGACATTGGCCGTATGGACGATTTTCAGCGTGCCCAGCAAGAAGTGCTGAACCCATGACTACCCCGAGAAAGGCTCTGGTCGTCGGTAGTGGCAGCATCGCCCGCCGGCATCTGAATAATCTTCGCAGCCTCCTGCCGGACGCCGAGGTGGGCTGTGTGTCTGCTTCAGGTCGTCTGCTGGCAGACGGTGAAACGGTGGCCACCACGCAGCTCCCGTCGCTGGACGCGGCCCTGAGCTGGGCGCCGGATCTGGCGGTGATCGCATCCCCTGCGCCGCTGCACCTAGCGCATGCCTGCCGATTCCTAGACGCCAACATCCCCGTTCTGATCGAGAAACCCTTGAGCGATAGCCGGGGCCGCGTGCACGAGGCCGCCGCCCTGCTTGCACGCCACCAGGAACGCACCGAGGTGGCCTACAACCTGCGCTTTCTGTCGTCGGCTCGCCGTATGAAGGCACTCATCGAGGAAAGTCGAGTGGGGCAAATTCTTAGCCTGCGGGTTGAGGTGGGGCAATACCTGCCCGACTGGCGCTCCCAGGCGGACTATCGCCGCCAAGTCTCAGCGAACCGGTCGCTGGGCGGTGGAGTCTTGCTCGAACTCAGTCATGAGCTGGACTACGTGAACTGGCTGTTCGGCCGTTTCGACCGCGTCTTTTGCGTCATCACTGACACCAGGCTATTGGAGATAGACGTCGAGGAAAACGCGGACATCCTGCTTTCACGCGATGGCCTGACCGCGCAGATCCACCTCGACTTCCTGCAGCGCCGCGCCAGCCGCAGCTGCAAGGTGATCGGCTCGACCGGCACGCTGCATTGGGATCTGATCGCCAACCGCATCACACTGGACAGCCCATCGGGGGAGGAGGTGCTGTTCTCGGACCCGACGGTGGACCGCAACGACATGTATATCGAGCAGTTGCGCGGATTTATCGAAGTGGCCGCAGGGCGTGCTGCGCCGCGTATAACGCTGGACGACGGTCTGGCCGTCCTGAACATGATCGAAGCCATGCGTGAATCGGCCACCACAGGATGCCAGATTCCGCTGCCGGTCGAAGGCTTGGCTGCTGCCGCATCTTTCGAACCCCTTTCTGTTTTGTCCGCCGGCCCTCGCCGCGCTTCGGAGCCTCTGCCATGATCCAGCGTACTTTTGCTTTCATCTTTGCCCGAGGTGGCTCCAAAGGCCTACCCGGCAAGAACATTATGGAGCTTGGCGGCCTTCCGCTGCTGGCGCATGGCATCCGCCTCGCGCAGGCCATGGAGCGCGTAGAAAGAGTATTCGTCTCCACGGATGACCCTCAGATCTCAGCCGTCGCGACGGAGTTTGGCGCCGAAGTGATTGACCGCCCTGCAGACCTGGCCACGGACAACGCCTCGGAATGGATGGCCTGGCAGCATGCGATCAACCACGTTCGCGCGCAAGAGTTGGACTTCGACGTGTTTATCAGCCTGCCTGCGACCAGCCCGCTGCGTAACGCGCAGGACGTGGGCAACTGCCTCGATGCATTGCAGGCCGACGTCGACGTGGTCATCACCGTCACGCCGTCGGCACGCAGTCCCTATTTCAACATGATCACCACGGACAGCGCCGGTCTGGCCCAAGTCGTGCTGGGCACCGCTCAGTTTCAGCGGAGGCAGGACGTGCCTCCGGTCTACGACATCACGACTGTCGCCTACGTGGCGCGCCCTGACTTCATCCTGACGCATGAACGCCTCTTCGATGGGCGCGTTCGTCCGGTGCTGGTCCCCAAGGAACGCGCGGTGGACATAGACGACGCTTACGATTTCAAACTTGCTCAGGCGCTTCTCGACACATGAATACCACTTCTCTTCTGCAAGACAAGACTGTTCTCGTCGTCGGTGGGGCCGGCCGCATTGGCCGGGTCATCGTCGGGGCGGTGCTATCGGCGGGCGGCCGTGTGGTCGCACTCGACACCGATGCGGCGGGCCTCCAAGCGCTGACCGACGCCCATGGCGAAGAGGCATTGTACTGCGCCACGCTGGACATGGCCGACCGTGCTTCCATCGAGGCGGCTCTGGCGAACGCCCACGACCGCTTTGGTGGTGTGGATGGCGCGGTCAACACCGCGTATCCGCGCAATGAGCGCTACGGCCGGCACTTTTTTGATGTCGAGTACGCTGACTTCTGCGAGAACACCGGTTTGCACATGGGGGGCTTTTTCCTTTTCATGCAGGTGTGCGCCCGTTATGCGCTGGAGCGCGGCGCACCGTTTTCCCTAGTCAACCTGTCGTCCATCTATGGCTCGATAGCCCCCCGCTTCGATGTCTATGCAGGCACGTCAATGACGATGCCGGTCGAGTATGCCGCCATCAAGGCAGGCCTTGAGCACATGACGCGCTACGTCAATGCGTATATGAAAGGGCGCGGCGCCGCATTTCGCGCCAATTGCGTCAGCCCAGGCGGAATCCAAGATAGCCAAGACGAACGTTTTCTTACGAGCTATCGCGCGCACTGCATGTCTAAGGGCATGCTTGAGTCAGTCGATGTGATTGGTGCCATCCTTTTCCTGCTCTCGGACCAGTCGCGGTTCGTGGCGGGTCAAACCTTGATCGTTGACGATGGCTTCAGCCTTTAAATCCTCTCGTTTGTTGAGTGCGCTATCCGGTGTAGCGTGCTCTGTCGCACTCCCACACAAGGCCTCGTGCGAAGAACAGGACTTCGTAAAAGAGAATGCCAAGCATTGGCGCGGTATTCCCCTGCCGCAGGACGAGCTGAGTGCTATCCTTGTTGAAACGGCACTGAGCACACCGGCCTCTCTACTGGAAAAGTTCCTGATCGCCAAGACGATCGAGAAAAGGACCGGTGCCCAGACCGTCGCGATCCTCAATGCGGTGTATCGGCAAAGCAGTCCGGCCTTCGGGGTGGCTCGATCATTTGGTATGTCGCGCTTCGTCTGCTGGTGGCGGGGTTATCTGCATCCTTGGCGGGTGGGCCGTGTGCTCGCGCAGACGCTGTCACTCATCCTGGTCAAGCAATCGGGTCGGGCTCTACTGGATATGCAGATCGATGGCATCCACATCGGCGACCTGATGTACGACACGCTGATCCGCTACCGGCCCAACTGCTACACTGTGGGCAAGCTGAGCCTGCGCTCGCACTTCCGGCTGCTCTTTCGCGGGATCTTCAATTTCCACTCCTCGCAGGCGCTGTTCCGCCGCTACAAGGTGCGGGCGGTGGTGACCAGCCACAACGTGTATGCGGAGTTCGGCATCCTTTGCCGAATCGCACATCGGCACGGTGCGGCCATCTTCCTCAAGGACATGGACGTATTCCGCGTGTATGACGCGCGGTCGAATGTCTATGAGCACTTCCTGCGCGTCTCACCGGAAGCTCTGCAGGCCGGCCTGGCGGACCCGAGCATCGTCAGTACGGCCCAGGACTATTTCAACCGGCGCATGAATGGCGCGATTGACCAAGTGGATCTCAACAATGCCTATGGCAACAAGCAAGCCTACGGCAAGGTGCAGTTGCTGGCCATGTTCGGTGCTGATCCGCGCAAGAAGACTGTCTTCGTGCTAGCGCATGCCTTCTCGGATGCGCCCCATGTCGGCGGCAAGCTGGCCTTTGACGACTACTATGACTGGCTGCGACAGACCCTGCACCGGCTCTCGTCGAACCAGGACGTCAACGTTATCGTCAAGCCGCACCCCAGCTCCTACATGTGGGGAGAGAAGGGCGCAGTCGAAGTCCTGCTCGAAGAACTGGGCACCACCAACATCCACATCACGCCCAGCGACTTCAGCACGCTGAGCATCAAGTCAATTGCCGATTACGTGGTCACGGCCCGCGGCACCGCGGGGCTTGAATACAGTGGTCTGGGCATTCCGGCCGTCACCTGCGGAGAAGGCTACTACTCTGGCTTCGGCATTGCACACGAGCACCTCGAGCGCGACGCTTACTTCAAGGCTCTGGATGACATCGCGACGCTGCCGCCACTGACACCGGACATCAGCCAACGTGCCCGCGTCCTGTTGTATCTTACCTTCACCAAGCTCGCACGCTCTTCGCTCGCACCCGCCCGCCATATCTACCCTGGCGACGATGATGCGGTGCTGATTCCCCAGCATTACGCGGAGATCTTTACCAAGCTTCGCAGCACAGGCCTCGCGCGCGACAGATTCCTGACGCAAGTCGAGAAAGAAGTGGTCCGTGCGTTTTAGAGAGATCAGCGCGTACTCGGGATTGGCCTACCTCAATCAGGTGGCCAGCGTGCTGGTGAACATTCTTTTCATCCGGACCCTGTCCCTGACCACACTGGGCGACATTGCCATCGCCAAAGTGTGGATGCAGGTGATGGACTATTCGCACCTGGGGCTGCGCTTTTCACTCGATCGCTACGTGCCGGTCTGGGACCGTCATCGCTCCGCCCATCTGCTGTGGATCTGCATCGGCGTCAGCAGCATCGTCTCCGCCGTGATTATTGCGCTGGCCCTGTTGTTCACCGACAACCGCGTGCTGATTCTCGTCTTCTGCCTCTGGGGCTACGGGGTGGCGATTGCCACCATCCTGAAGAACTACTACCGGGCGTCGGCGAACTCCATGGGCATGCTGGCGACCTACTTCGCCTGCCCCACGATTCCCGCCATCGCACAGACGGTGGTCCTCTTCCTCTGGGGCTTTACCGAGTTCCTAATCGCCACTGCAGTGACCTCCGTGGCTACGACGGTGTATCTACTGATCAAAGCCCGCCCGTTGATGGCCGAGATTCGGCACTCGCTCAACGAGACTTTGCCAGCCGTTCGTTCCGCGACCATCACGCTGTTCATCAACGCAGTGGTGATCTTCCTGACCTTCTCGGTCGATCGCATCATCCTGAATGCCTATGACTCCAAGGAAGTTCTGGGCGAGTACTCCATCATCCTGTTCGCCTTCTCGCTGCTGCTAATAATTCCGAGCACGATGGCTGAATTCATCTTCCCGAGAATCGTCCGTACGACGGTGGAGGACGGTCAAACCTACCACCCTAGGGAAATGCTGATGATCCTGTCGCCCACGGCCGCCGCCACCATCGTTGCCTATGTTTTTGCGCCCTACCTGGTCCCCTGGTTGACTAGTTACGGCCATCTGGTGCCTGATATCCAAATGGTGACGCTTGGCGTACTGCCCTATGCCGTGACACCCATCTTGTTCCATGTTATGAGTGCGCTTGACATGCGTATTCATCTCGTCCTGTCTGCGTGTGCAGTACTTGGTGCCTACGTCTTGGCGCTGTTGTGGGGCGGGATGCACGCCGCCGAAAAGCTGGAGTTCTTTACCCTGGCTCGTGTACTTTACGGCTATGTCCTGCTCACTACGTATGGGCTCTGCCTGGCTCTGCGCCGCTGGAGTACCGCATGAGCAGTCTTGCCTTCCTCTGCTGTGCGCTAACGACCTATTTGTTCCTCGCACGACGAACACGCGACTTACTTGCTCCCAGCGCCTTGCTGTGTCTGTTCTGGTTTGGCGCGGCATCGCTTGCTGACGTCACAGCGCTGAAGGATCCCTCTCTGCAGCGTCCGTGGGAATTAGAGTCATACGCAGCAGTGTATCTCTGCGGCCTCAGCATGTTTGTTCCCGGACTGATGCAGGGCCGACAGCGTACGGTACAACCCGTCCATTTAGAACCGTCAGCCATATTTCGTAACGTCACTACCGCCATGATGTGGTTGAGCATTGCTGCTGTAGGTGCTCGACTATATACCTTCGGATTTTCGCTGGAGCAGTTGATTCTCGAGTTCGGTAGCATCGATCTAAAAAACGAGATGTCAGAGGCGATCCCAGGTGTTCATTATTTCGAGATCATGACTCCATTCCTATGCCTCTGCGCCATATTTGAGCTGAGCGTCAGCACCCGTATGAGCAAGTTTAGGCGCATGGCGTTGATAGCTTATGTATTTTATGCGGTGGTTATTTACAGCCTTGTCCTTGCTGTATCAAGAGGAACGCTACTGGTGATCCTTACGGGTGGCCTCTACTTTTATGCTCGAAATAGCCAACTACGGTTCGTTAACTTGTTGTTCATTGGGGTGCTGATCGTCGCTGGAATGTCCGGACTGTCGTTCCTAAGGATGTCATCTGAGTCATTGACCAACTCGATCTTAGGCGAAGACCCTGTTATGACTTTTATTAGTCCGATATATTCCTATGTCGCCTTTAATTTCGATAACTTCAACAGCCTTGTTCAAGCAGATATTCACCCAACTTACGTTTTGCACTCACTTAAGTTCTTGCTCTGGCCGATCTTCAAGTCAGACTATGAATCTGGGGCCATCATGCTGACTAATTACGATACGCTTTTCTTCAATGCCAGAACCTTCCTTTATCCCTTTTATCATGATCTCGGATTGCTGGGCTGTGTGCTCTATCCAGGGCTCATTTCGTTATTCCTAACTTTGCTCAGAAATTCGATTTCCAAAAATACCGGTCGAATCATCCTTCTGATGGGTCTTCAGAAATCGATTTGGTTTGCTTTTTTTGGAAACTATTTCTTTGGCGAACTTACAATTTTTATTCCGCTATTCGTTCTAGGCTTAATTGCTGAGTTGTATCAGCCGAGGCGACGCTTGCGGAATATTGATTCAACCAATTTTTATGTAAATACGCCCTCTCGCGCAATCTAATAATGATGAAATGCAGTGATGCCACGTCGATCTTGTTTATCGCACCTCTTCCGCCGCCGACAACCGGACAGTCCATCGCTAGTTTGGCACTGCGTGATGATTTAAAGCGGCACAAGCACGAGGTTCGTGTTATAAATCTCAGCAAGGAATCCTTCCGATCTGGCTTCAATTCCCTTGGGCGCGTCTTTGAGTTAATCGGTGTAATTATCAAGGTAATAGTGGCACGCCTATCGACAAGCCAAGCCTATTTCACTGTTGCCGAATCGGTTGCTGGCAATTTAAAGGATCTGCTCATATATCTGTGTCTACTGGGCAGGCTGGATACTACCTATATCCACCTTCATGGTGGAGCTGGTATGCGAGTGCTGTTGTCGCGACGCCACCCTTGGTTGCGTCGAATCAATGGGTTTTTTCTCAAGCGACTCGCCGGCGTTATTGTTCTGGGGGAGAGGCTAGAATCAATTTCCGCTAACTTGGTGGCACCCGATCGTTTGTACATTGTCCGGAACTTTGCCCCAGATGACACTTTCGTTTCTCTTGCTCAGTTGCAAAAAAAACTGTCGAACAGTGAACCTATTCGAATTTTGTATCTCAGCAACCTATTGCCAGGAAAAGGGTATATCGATCTACTTGCAGCGGTTAAGTTGCTGCCTTCCAATATTTTGGAAGAGCTACAGATAAATTTCGCTGGGGGCTTTGAGACTGAGTCCGATCATAAGGCTTTCCTGGAGGCCATTAAGAATGTCCCGCAAGTCAAATACCACGGAACTGTGCAAGGCGAACTCAAGAAGCAACTTTTGAAGCAGGCGCATATTTTCTGTTTGCCTACATATTACCCTTATGAAGGACAGCCGATCAGCATTCTTGAAGCATATGCTTCTGGTTGCGCTGTAGTTACTACTGATCACAGTGGGATATTTGATATCTTTACACCCGACGTCAATGGCCTTGAGGTAGAAAAAAAGAATCCTCAATCCATAGCAGCGGCTATCACTACACTTACGATGGACTCTCGTCAGCTTCGCAAGTATTGCTTAGTAAATGCCCGTACTGCACGACTTGAGTACCGCATCGAAAAACACCTACAACAACTGCGTGGCGTCCTTCAGCTCAAATCAAAATGAATACATCCTACCGAATCTGTAACCACTGTATTATGGACACGTCGGATCTTAATATCCGGATCGACAATCATGGTCACTGCGATTACTGCAACAACTTTGACGCCACAATCCAGCCCAACTGGCACACCGGACCGGAAGGCGAGAGCCAGCTCGCGCAGATGGCCGATGCTATCCGTGAAGCCGGCAAGGGCAAGGACTTCGACTGCATCATCGGCCTGAGCGGCGGCTTAGACAGCTCCTATGCCGCCTACATAGCCAAGGAGAAGATGGGCCTGCGCCCACTGCTCTTCCACGTCGACGCCGGCTGGAACACCGACCAGGCGGTGGGTAACATCGAGAAGCTGGTGGATGGCCTGGGCCTGGACCTCTACACCGATGTGGTGAACTGGGAAGCAGTCAAGCGCATGCAGGTGGCATTCTTGCGAGCAGGCATTCCTGATCAAGATTTGGTGCAAGACGCAGCATTTTTCTCTGGCCTCTATAAATTTGCTCGCAAATACAAAATCAAGCACATTATTACCGGCTCGAATTTTTCTACCGAATGTTGCCGTGAGCCCGAGGAGTGGGGTGGGTATCTGGGCATCGATAAAACATTGTTTGGCGACATTTGGGCCAAGTGTGGCGATGGCCAACCCAATGACGAGTTCCCGCTGGTGGACATTCTGGTTTACAAGCTTTGGTACCAGAAGGTCTTGGGCATGAAGGTACATCACCCGCTCAACCTGGTGCCCTTCGTCAAGAAAGATGCTGAAGATGAACTGGAGAGCCGCTTTGGCTGGCAACGATTCCAGCACAAGCACCACGAATCCCGCTTTACCCGCTTTTACGAAGATTACTGGCTACCGCGTCGATTTGGTTACGAAAAGCGCCGTGCCCACTTTTCCAGCTTGATCATGACAGGGCAGATGACACGTGATCAAGCACTCGATCGGATTTCGCGCCCGGAGATGGATGAACATTTCCTGAAGCAGGAGTTTGAGTATGTGGCGCACAAGCTGGGTTTGACGGTAGATGAGCTGCAGCTATTGTTCGATAGTCCCAAGAAGACGTTCCGCGATTACAAAAATAAGCGTGACCTAATTGGTTTAGGCGCAAATTTCATGCGCAAGTTGGGGTTAGAAAAACGATATTTCCGATAATGTTTAATGCGATATGAATCAATCAACCGATGGTTTTTTTAAATAAATTAATATGTGCGCGCGTTAATTCAGGTTTTGAAAATTAAATCAAAATTAGGCGCATGGCACATTTAAGGAAATCTCAATGTTGTTTATTTTTACAGCTATAATTTTCATTCTAATTTATCCTTATATTACTAAAAGAAGTGCTTTAGAGGCACCATTTATATTCTCGATTTTTTTAATAATAGTTTTGATTGGATTTGCATTAATAGATAAATTAGATATTGGATATTGGTTTTATATAATTACAATATCTGTCGGATTCTTCGGTTGTTTCATTGCTAACCCTAAAAAATTTATGTCATTCATTGGGGAAAACAAAAAAAATTATTTGATATGTGGTGTTTTTTGCGGGTTTTTGTTGTTGGTAACATTAGTGGTTGACAATAATTTTAAATTTTCGGTTTGGGATGAGTTCTCGTTTTGGGGAACAAGCATAAAATACATTTATGAAGCCGGTGCCTTGCCTGTTGAAAATTCTGCAATGCTCTTCAAGAGATATCCAGTGGGTCAACAGATGTTCCAATTCTTCTTCTTGAAAGGGTTTGGGTGGAGCGAGAGAAACGTTATAAGTGCGCAGCTGTTATTAATCGGATCTTGTGTATTATTCGTAGCAGCTCAATTTTCGAATAAATTTGCTGGACAATTTTGTGCCGCATTGACAGTCGTTTTTGTTGCGCTTTTTGTGGGTTTTACATTTGATAATATATATGCAGATCTTTTGCTAGGGATTCTATTTGCTGCGGCCCTTGCAATGGTTTTAAATCTAGAATCTAACATGGTAGAGCTTGTTTTGCTCTCAGCGATTAGCGTTGTGCTGACGCAAATAAAAGAAATGGGTACGCTTTTTGCGTTCATTATAATAGTTCTAACGGCGCAGCAAATAGTTGCAAAAAATATTTTTATTTCAAAATGTGGGCTTTCCACGTTTTTTAAGAAGTTGTATTTCCCGCTATTTTTAGCAATATTTGCCTTCCTTGGGCATTATGCTTGGAAAAATCATGTTGCAGGAATAGGGGAGGCTGTTCCACCATTAAAGCATTCAATTACCCAATTGCTTAGTGGCGCTGGCCTAATAAGGCTTGGTGCTACTCTTACAACATTTACTCAAAAAATTAATGCAGTTTCCGGCGCTGTTTCTTTGTATATAGTCATAACGACAATTTCTCTACTGTTGCGTTTTGAAATAAAACGAGCGTTGTTTTTTGCTGGTCTTATTCTTTCGTACATTATTTACATTCTGGTTCTTTTGTATCTGTATTTGTTCATTTTTTCAGAATACGAGGGTGTTCGCCTGGCATCGTTTGAGCGCTACGATAGTACTTTCTTGATTGCTATTTTTTCCATTGCGCTATTAGATCTTATACTGGAAATATCGAATAAACTAAAAGACAAATATTCTATAACCCCCATTTTGTTTGTGCTATTTATGGTTGTATTAGGCTCTCCTAGCTTGGGGAATGGGCGTATCAAATTGAGTGCTTTGAATATAGAAACTAAGTTAGATAGAGCTGGTGTTTACCAAAGATGTTTACACCTATCAGAGATTTTGAAAAAACATGCCGATAGTAATGATAAGTTTTTTTATGTATCCCAAAGATCTAACGGTTATGACGTACATGTTTGTAATTACCATACAGTACCATATCAAATGCCATTATATGGGCCATGGTCTTTTGGTAAGCCTGACCCATCAATACCTGATGACCAACTTTATACCTTTGACAAGGATCTTGCGGAAATCCTGAAGTCTTATGAATGGTTGGTGATCTTTAGATCTGATCAAGAATTTTGGTCAAAATATGGTCATTTATTCCAAGACGATGGAAAAGAGCTGCTATTCGGAGTCTATAGAATTGATAAATCCAATGATGATATCAAGTTACATATGGTTGATTAAACTTCCGCCTTTTTGCGCCCTATAAATGCAACGAATCCATATGCGTTTATTTTAATCATAACCAATAAAAAACTGGTGATACAATGAAATTCATAATAAATAAAAATGATACTTTTAAAATTGCAGTAGTCATTCCAACTTATAAAGCTAGAAGTCATATATTGGATGTCATTGAAGCAATAGGTTCCGAAGTTACACAAATTTACGTTGTGGATGACTTCTGCCCACAAAAATCAGGTGAATTTGTTGTTGCAAACTGCAAAGATACACGAGTGACTGTTATTACTCATGTTAAAAATCAAGGTGTAGGAGGTGCTGTCATGACTGGATATCAGGCAGCAATTAATGATGGGATGAACATTATTGTGAAGATTGATAGTGATGGTCAAATGGATCCAAAATTAATTTCTTTTTTTGTTGCTCCTATTGTTTCAGGAGAGGCAGATTACACAAAAGGAAATCGTTTTTTTGACCTCGAAAAAATACGCATGATGCCGAAGCATCGTCTTTTTGGTAACGCTGTACTTTCGCTTATGTCGAAGGTGTCATCTGGATACTGGAATCTTTTCGATCCAACGAATGGTTATACAGCAGTCCACGCTGATGTTGCACGACACTTGCCATTCAATAAGATTAGTCAGCGATACTTTTTCGAGACAGATGTCTTATTTCGCCTAAATACACTTCGCGCTGTTGTGGTGGATGTACCAATGCATGCCAAGTATGCCGATGAAATTAGCAACATGAAAATATCATCGATCTTCATCGAGTTCATTGCAAAGCATCTGAGAAACTTTTTTAAAAGAATTTTTTATAATTATTACCTAAGAGACATGTCTCTTGCTTCGATAGAATTGCCGCTTGGTTTGTTGCTTGTTACCTTTGGATCGTTTTATGGTATTTATCACTGGATTCTATTTGCATATAATGGTATCCCTGCCCCATCGGGTACAGTTATGCTCTCAGCGTTACCTCTTATTATTGGTTTTCAATTGTTACTAAGTTTTATTGGTTTTGATGTTTCATCGATACCTGTTCGACCATTGCATTCAAGCTCATTTTTAAAAAAAATTAACTAATTCTTGCCTGACCAGATTCTCGCAAATGTTTTAATATTTAAATACCGTGTTAATTTCTATATAATGTCAAAAATATATTTTTTCACGCTTTTCGAAATTATACACCTTAGCATTAAATTATCTCATAAATTTAGTTGTACCAAGCTAGTTTAATTTTTGTTCAAGTCTAATTTTTTTTAATGTAAAGCATCCATGTTGAATTTTTTTGCGTACTATTTCATTGCAATCGTATGTGTTTTCGGGATATCCGCTGGTCAGATTCTATTTAAACTAAGCGCCTCCTACTTCAATAACAGTGGAAGCTGGTACGATCAGCAAGGTTTGAGCATATTACTTGCTGCCATGATTCTTTATGGAATTACTACACTTGGATGGGTATGGGTTTTGCAAAAGATTGATCTCGGGCGAGTTTATCCGCTTATGGCCTTGGCTTTTGTACTTGTGCCTATCGGCAGCCACATTTTTCTGGGGGAGCGTTTTCATATTCAATATGTTATAGGACTCATTATTATCCTTATAGGTATATTTATTATCCTTAAAGCTTGATATTCCTATATTAAGGAAATGCTATATGATATACATAGTAGATTATGGTGTGGGTAACATTCAGGCTTTTTTGAATTTGTTCAAGCGCCTGGGTATAGAAGCTCGTCGAGCGGATACACCGGAAGCAATGTCTGATGCTGTTCGGCTGATATTGCCAGGGGTTGGGCATTTTGATCATGCGATGCAGCGGCTCAATGATTCAGGGATTCGACCAAAGCTTGAAGAGCTGGTTCTGGGCGCTCAAGTTCCCGTGGTTGGCATCTGTGTGGGCATGCAGATGTTGGCTGGCGGCTCTGATGAAGGACACTTGCCTGGGCTCAATTGGGTGTCAGGTCGTGTCAGGGCATTCGCAAGCCAGCCCCAGAGTGCAACATTACCCATGCCCCATATGGGTTGGAATGATTTGCAGCCACGTGAGCACAGCAAGCTGTTTTCTAAAGGGTTTGAGGAAGGGGCGCAGTTTTACTTTCTACACTCCTACTTTTTTGATGCAGATGACAAGGGTGACGTTGCAGCAACAGCCAGCTATGGTCTGAATTTTGATGCAGTGGTGTCGCGTGGCAACATACACGGTGTACAGTGCCATCCAGAGAAAAGTCATCATTGGGGCGAGCAACTGCTAAAAAATTTTGTGGAACTTTAATAAATGTTGCGTCCTCGTATCATCCCTTGCTTGTTAGTGCACAAAGGTGGCTTGGTCAAAACCCAGGTTTTCAAGGATCCTAAATACGTAGGTGATCCGATTAATGCCGTACGCATCTTCAATGAGAAGGAAGCCGATGAGCTGATGGTGCTCGACATTGATGCGACTATTAACAAAGCGGATCCTGACTTTGGCTTGATTGCCAAGTTAGCGGCAGAGTGCCGGATGCCTCTCTGTTACGGTGGTGGCGTCACCACGGCAGAGCAGGCCGCTCGCATCGTAGACATGGGGGTTGAGAAGGTGGCAATCAGCGCTGCCGCCATCGCCGATCCGGCCTTGTTGACTGAGATGGCTGCGGCAGTTGGCCGACAGTCAGTGGTTGCGGTGTTGGATGTACGCAAGCGAACAGGTTTGTTTGCTAAAGGTTATGAGGTTTGCACGCATAACAGCAAAACAGGCCACAAGCTCGATCCTGTCGCATTGGCTGTGCAGCTGCAGGGTGCCGGGGCTGGTGAGATCGTGATCAATTCTGTTGACAGAGATGGCTTGATGCAAGGTTATGACCTGGAGCTGGCAGCACAGTTCAAGCAGGTGCTGAAAGTGCCCGTGACTTTTTTGGGAGGGGCAGGCTCTCTGGATCACTTGGGGGAATTGATTGCCAAGCTGGGTGTGGTCGGGGCTGCTGCCGGGAGTCTTTTTGTTTTTAAGGGTAAGTATCGGGCGGTACTGATTAACTATCCAACCCCAGAGCAAAAGCTCAATCTTTGCCGCGAAGCATTGAAGTACTAAATTTTTTCAAAAGGATTTGTATGTTTGTTAACAAGGTGCTTCTCATCACGGGGGGGACAGGCTCTTTTGGTAACGCAGTGTTGCGTCGTTTTCTTGATTCCGACTTGCGTGAAGTTCGCATATTTAGCCGCGATGAAAAAAAGCAAGATGACATGCGTAAGAAGTACAAGAACCCCAAACTCAAGTTTTACATAGGGGATGTACGAGATTACCAGTCTGTTTTGAATGTTGTTCGTGGTGTTGATTTCGTATACCACGCCGCTGCGCTCAAGCAGGTTCCCTCGTGCGAGTTTCATCCGCTCGAAGCCGTTAAGACCAACGTGCTAGGTACAGAAAACGTGCTTGAAGCCGCCATCACCTGCGGCGTAAAACGGGTGGTGGTGCTCAGCACCGACAAGGCGGTTTACCCCATCAACGCCATGGGAATCAGCAAGGCCATGATGGAGAAGGTGGCTGTAGCCAAATCGCGTAACAGCAACGACACAGTGATCAACGTCACTCGGTATGGAAATGTGATGTGCTCACGTGGTTCGGTGATTCCTCTGTTCACTAACCAGATTCGTTCAGGGCAGCCGATCACCATCACCGACCCTGCCATGACCCGCTTCATGATGACACTGGACGATGCGGTGGATCTGGTGCTGTATGCCTTCGAGCATGGAAAGCCTGGCGAGATTTTTGTTCAAAAGGCGCCTGCAGCAACCATTGAAACCCTGGCTTATGCGCTAACCGGGCTGTTAGGCAAGCCCGAACACGAGGTGCGAGTGATTGGCACGCGCCATGGCGAGAAACTCTACGAAGCCTTGCTGAGCCGTGAGGAAATGGTGTCCGCTGAAGATTTGGGGGGCTACTACCGTGTACCGCCAGATTTACGTGACCTCAACTACGGCAAGTTCGTCGAACAAGGCGAAGTGAAGATCTCAGAAGCCACAGACTACAATTCACACAACACCTCGCGGCTGGATGTGCCTGGCATGCAGGCTTTGCTCATGAAGCTGCGTTTCATGCAGGCCACGGTGCGTGGTGAGTTGGTGGAGGCCGAGGAGTAATTGGAATGACGCTGTCCAACTGCCGCGTTCTGGTCACTGGAGCCAATGGGTTCATTGGCAAAAACCTGCTGGTGCGACTGAGCGAGTTGCCTGGCATTGCAGTCAGCACGTATGTTCGCGGTGACGATGTGGCCAACTTGCCGGCTTTGGTGGCTCATGCAGACTGCGTGGTTCATCTGGCAGGCGAAAATCGTCCCGTCGACGATGCTGCGTTTGCGCAGGTGAACACTGGATTGACGCAAGCCCTGTGTGAGGCACTGGCCGCCGAGCGCCAGCGTAGTGGGAGACAGTTGCCTTTGGTGCTTGCGTCTTCGACTCAGGCTGACCGCGACAACCCTTATGGGCAAAGCAAATTAGCGGCAGAGCAAGCGGTGCAAGAACTGTGCGCTGCTACCGGTCACCCAGCCTTCATCTACCGCTTGCCGGGGGTGTTTGGCAAGTGGTGCAAACCGAACTACAACTCAGTGGTGGCCACGTTCTGCCACAACATCGCCCGGGGTTTGCCCATCCAAATCAAAGACCCCGCCGCTCGTTTGCAGCTGGTGTATGTGGACGATGTCGTGTCGTCGTTCATTGCTGCGCTGGACTCGTCCGCCACGGGTCTGATGCGTGGCGAGGTAATCCCGCTTTACACCACCACGCTGGGTGAGTTGGCGCAGCAGATTCGTGTGTTTGGTGATTGCCGAACCAGCCTAATGAGCGAGCGAGTGGGCACAGGCTTGGTGCGGGCGCTTTACGCTACCTATATGAGTTATTTGCCCAACGAGCGTTTTGCCTACGAGGTGCCGCAACATGCCGATGAGCGAGGGGTGTTTGTGGAAATGCTCAAGACGCCAGATAGTGGCCAGTTCAGCTATTTCACGGCGCATCCTGGTATCACGCGTGGCGGACATTACCACCACACCAAGACGGAGAAGTTCTTGGTGATCAAAGGGCAGGCGCTGTTTAGGTTCAGGCATTTGCTTACGGACGAGCGTTATGAGCTGCGCACATCTGGAGAGACGCCGGTGGTGGTGGACACGATTCCCGGGTGGACGCATGACATCACCAACGTAGGCACAGGAGAAATGGTCGTCATGCTCTGGGCGAACGAAAATTTTGACCGGCAAAGGCCCGACACCGTCGCGAGAAAGGTTTAACGAATATGAAAAAACTTAAAGTCATGTCGGTCGTGGGCACGCGGCCCGAGATCATCCGCCTATCTCGGGTGTTGGCGGCGCTGGATGCGCATTGCGACCATGTACTTGTACACACCGGGCAAAACTACGACTACGAACTCAATCAGGTGTTCTTCGATGACCTACGCGTGCGCAAGCCGGACTTCTTCTTGAAC
>JACCDN010697301.1_pt1 | contig 17879 bp, 15 predicted proteins | sample 7441691 | NCBI WGS metagenome assembly JACCDN01 (sample SAMN15323439, study PRJNA562643) | freshwater metagenome | isolation source: river surface water | place: USA:Blue River Watershed | collected 2017-08-16
GTCGTTTACTTCTGTCGGTTTCACTTTGGTGTTTTTGATTTCTTCTGTCAAAGCCGCGACTTGCGCCTTCTTCTCTTGAAATCTATTCCAACGTTTTTCAGTTGCTAATCCTAATTGATATCCTTTTGCCGTTAAGCGTTCATCCGCATTGTCTTGTCTAAGCAAAGTTCTGAACTCGGCACGCGACGTGAACATGCGATATGGTTCGTCTGTTCCCTTGTTGATTAAATCGTCGATCAACACGCCGATGTAAGCGTCCGAACGTGACAAGGTAAACGGATCTAATTCGTGTGTTTTTTGGTGGGCATTAATGCCGGCGATTAGACCTTGGCATGCCGCCTCTTCGTAGCCCGTGGTCCCGTTGATTTGCCCGGCAAAAAATAGACCACTTACTCGTTTTGTTTCCAAAGTCGAAGTCAATTGGGTAGGCGGGAAATAATCGTATTCGATGGCATAACCCGGGCGGAACATCTTCGCTTTTTCAAATCCTGGGATTAAACGAATCGCTTCGAATTGGATATCTTCTGGAAGCGATGTCGAAAAGCCATTCACATAAATTTCCACCGTGCTCCACCCTTCCGGTTCTACGAAAATTTGGTGTGAATCTTTATCTGCAAAGCGGTTGATTTTATCTTCTACGGATGGGCAGTAACGTGGGCCTAAACCCTTAATTCTTCCCGCGAACATGGGTGAACGGTCAAAGCCTTTTCGCAAAACTTCGTGGACCTTCGTGTTTGTGTGCGTGATCCAGCAAGAGCGTTGCTCGGTTAAAGGCGCTTCAGTTAAGTAAGAAAAAGAGCTCGGATTTTCATCCCCCTTTTGTTCTTCCATCGCGGTGAAGTCTAAGCTTCTTCCATCGACGCGCGGCGGAGTTCCTGTCTTCATTCTACCGGATTCGAAACCTAATTGAATTAACTGTTCTGTTAATCCGATAGCCATCGGTTCAGCCATGCGTCCTCCCCCAAAATTCTTCTCTCCTATATGGATTAGACCATTTAAAAAAGTACCATTTGTTAACACCACTGCTCTCGCTGTAAAAGTCATACCCATACGCGTGATGACTCCTTTTACTTCGCCTTTTTCAACGATTAATTGTTGAACAGAATCTTGCCAAAAATCTACATTCAAATTTCCTTCCAACGCATTTCTCCACTCTTCCGCAAAACGCATGCGATCTGATTGACAACGAGGCGACCACATTGCTGGACCTTTCGAACGGTTTAGCATTCTGAATTGAATCATGGTTTTATCCGAAATGATTCCAGACATGCCGCCTAGCGCATCTATTTCTCTAACGATTTGACCTTTTGCCACACCACCCATTGCGGGGTTGCATGACATTTGGGCAATCGTCTGCATATTCATCGTGACTAACAAAACACGTGACCCCATTTGTGCTGCCGCATAAGCTGCTTCACATCCGGCGTGTCCCGCCCCCACTACAATTACATCGTATGAATTTAGCATATCCTCGAATGTTTCACGTGAAACATTTAGTACTGTTTAATATAAAAATCTTCCTTCTCTGTCATCAACGCTTTGTCCTCTTTCTTCTTGTCTTTGTAACCAAGCAGGTGTAATAAGCCGTGAACCATTACGCGTTCTAATTCCGTTTCCGAGGTGCCTAATTTGTCTCCATTCTCCTTCACTCTTTCGATGGAGATAAAGATGTCTCCCTCGATTTTTTTCGGATCTTCTGAATTATCAAACGTAACAATATCAGTTAACGTATCGTGATTCAAGTACTCTTGATTAATCTGTAATAGGTACTCATCAGAACAGAAAACATAAGTCAATTCCAGGATCTTTTTCCCTTCCTGTTTCGCCACTTCGCTTAACCAGGCTTTGTGTTTTAACTTCTCCTTCAAGGAGAATGTTATGTCTTCTGTGCAAAATTGAATCATGAGCGCGGTAATAAAGCGCGAATTTACGAAAAAGCATCCTCGAAATGCTCTATTTTAAAGGCTTGTGGATAAAAATTCACCGAAATGCTGTCAAAACGAATCTCTTGACGCCATTTATGTTGGTATTGATAGGCACAAGCGGCCCTGCTTATGAGCTGAATCTTGTTTTTTGTGATCTTCTGTTCCGGATGGCCATGTGTATTTCTACGCAGGGATTTTACTTCAATGAAGACAAGTAGATTACCTTTTTTCGCGACAATGTCTATTTCTGCCCGCTTATATCTATAGTTTCTAGCCTCGATGGTGTAAGCGTTTTTTAATAGATAATCTACGCTAACTTGTTCGCCTAGTTTTCCTTGTGTTATATGTTTTGCCATTATTGTATCTTTGTTTTAGGAAAGATAGCTGGCTGATTTTTTGGATGCTATCAGGTTTTTGATAAAGAATGAATCAGAATAAAGAAGTCCAATTTGTTGATTTAAAACTGATAGAATACAAGCAAGCTTGGGATCTTCAGGAGTCTTTATTAAATCGCATAGCGGCTGTTAAATTAGCGAACCGCGGAATTTCTGAGGATAGCAAAGAGATAACAGAAAACTTTCTTTTGTTCTGTCAACACCCACACGTATATACTTTAGGTAAAAGTGGTGACGAATCCCACCTGTTATTACAAGAGCCCTTCTTATCTACGATAGGCGCGACCTATTTTAAGACGAATCGTGGTGGCGATATAACCTATCACGGACCAGGCCAATTAGTAGGTTACCCAATTTTAGATCTAGAGAATTTTTACACCGATATTCACTTGTATCTGCGGATGCTGGAAGAAGCAATAATTAAGACTTGTGAGAGTTACGGTTTGGTAGCAGGACGAATTGATGGTTTGACGGGTGTATGGATTAATCCAACCCAGGAGGATGCGCGAAAGATTTGCGCCATGGGCGTCAAGGCGTCTCGCTGGATTAGCATGCACGGTTTTGCATTGAATGTAAATACGGATTTAAGCTATTTCTCGCATATTGTGCCTTGTGGAATTGCCACTCGTGGAGTAACTTCATTGCAGCAGGAATTAGGCAAGGAAATGGATATTCAAGCAGTGTCGGACGTGGTCAAAAGCCATTTAGTTGACCTATTTAAAATGGAATTAGTAGATGTTTCACGTGAAACATCAAAATTTTAATCGCGATTCGTTCCACGTGGAACAAACAGAATGGATACTTTAAAGAACTTCAAGAATACCCTCTTCATAGACATTGAAACTTCGTCAGGAGTATCTGATTTTTCCCTTCTTTCAGATAAGATGAAAGAGTTTTGGGTAAAAAAGGCGAAGAATCTAGTAAATCCGACTAATATTAGCTTGGAAGAGATGTATTTCGAAAAGGCCCCTTTGTATGCCGAATTTGGTAAGATTATTGTGGTAGGAATGGGCTTTTTATTCGTGAATAAGCAGGGCGAGATGGCTTTAAAAGTGAAGACCATTGCACATGAGGACGAAAAAACGCTTCTCACGGAGTTCATTGCCTTCGTAAATAAGACCTATAAGTCGAGAGAATTGACACTAGTGGCGCATAATGGGAAGGAATTCGACTTTCCGTATTTGTGTAGACGGATGTTAATTAATGGGCTGGAGATTCCGAAATCCTTGCAATTGCAGGGGAAGAAACCATGGGAAATTATTCACCAGGACACGATGGAGATGTGGAAGTTTGGGGATAGAAGATCCTATACTTCGCTGGAATTGTTAGCGGAATTGATGGGTATTTCAGGGACCAAAGCCGACCTTTCTGGAGACCAGGTGAACCGCGTATTTTACAAAGAAAATGGATTAGCTAGGATCAATGACTATTGCCTAGAAGATGTGATTGTAGTGGCGCAACTCTACCTACGTTTTCACTTTTTAGATCTAGTTGCGCCTGAAAATATTGTCAAATTATAGGGGCTTTGCCGGGTTGCCGAACACTCGTTTTGAAGCAGCGACATTTTCGATTACTACACTTCCCGCTCCTACCGTTGCGCTCTTACCTACCTTCACACTTCCTACGATTGTTGAGTGAATTCCTACGTACGCATTGTTCTCTATAATGGCTTCTTTACCTACTACTGAACCCGCGCCGATAGACGCGAAATCATTGATTTGTGCACCTGTTTCAATGATCGTTCCAGAGCCAATAATCACGTGATCACCAAGTTTTGTTTCAGGTAAAATTTGTGCGCCGCTGCCGATGAATACACCGTAAGAAAGACTTTTTACATCTGCGATGTTTGCTGATGGGTGGATTGCATTTACCGGTTTTACTTCGCGTTCTTCCAAGATCAATTCGATCATTTTCTTACGCTCGATGGGGTTTTCTAAAGCGACAAAAACGTTACAATTTTTACCAATCAGTTTGAAGTAAGACTCATCATCAGCCGTTCCTAAGACGGGAATTTCGCCGATGCTCGTGTCCTTTTTCTTTGGATCATCATCTAAGAAGCCGTAGACCACCACATCATTTTTCTCAAAGATGTGCGCTACTTCTAGGCCAAAAGGATTAACTCCAATAATTATTACAGGTAAAGATGTCATTTAGGATTGTATTTTATGCGTGTAATCGGATAATTTGAAACTCGGTTTTCCGCCTTTCAAAAGGACTAATTCAGTGTAATTCTCGCCTAATGAGATGCTTGAATCAGGAGACAAATGTAAGTCTTTCCCGTCGATTTCTGTTAACCCATAGAAAGGAGACATGTCGCCGATGTTTTCTACTACCCAGGAATAATGGATATTTCCATCGGTCATGGGGGTTTCAACTAGGTTAAATAAGACATCTGCGCGAACGGTTGAGCTCAATGGGGCGTCGGTTATTTTGATATCAACGATTGCTCTCTCATTCGTAGGAAGCGCTTCGTAGTTTGTAATGGATTCTGACGCATAGCTTCCGTCTGCGATGGCGCAAAATGCGTCGAGTAAAAGACAGGCGTTTAATTTGCGTAACGAGTGTTTTTCTAGGTCCCATCCTGACCCACCGGATTCTAACAAAATAAGTCCATATCCGCGAGACGAGAAAGTATCGCCAAATGCGCGGGACTCATATTCGTCCGTCCATTTCGCTATTTTTCCCGGGATAATAGGCTGGATTTGCGAAAGCATGCGATTGCAGATTTGGCCGGCACGCAGACGCGAAGGCGTCCAGGTTCCCTCGTCATCCCCTGTGGTTGCCAGGAAGGCGATGTGGGTTTGCTCTGGGCTTTTTCCTACAGAATACAAGCGGTTTTGATCGTGTAAATTAAAGGCAAAAGAGGGTTTGATTTCGTCTGCCCAAGCAGATAATATTTGTGCTTCGACTGAGTTTTGTTTCGTTGCATCCCGGTTCATATCGATGCCTAAAGCCGTTTCGCGTTGCCATCTTTCTGCACCATCTGCATTTAGGCGTGGAATGATATGAAAGGTGATTTTCTGATGCAATTTTTGCTTAAACTCCTGAGCAAATTCCCCAGAAGTGGATAATAAACGAAAAATATCGGCTAAAGCCATGGTGGCTGTGGCTTCGTCTCCATGCATTTGAGACCAAGCAATGACTTGAATAGGTCCTTTTCCCCATTTTACCTCGTGGATGGGTCTACCCTCTTCGGTTTTTCCCAGCTCTCTTACGGCGAAATGTGTCGACCATTCGGTGATTAATTCTTGCCATACAGCGGTTGAAAATCGGCGTTTTGTTAGGCGATTTTCACGGAAGGAGTCGTAGTGTTCGAAGGCTTTTGTAAACATTAGTAAAGTGGTTTAGGCAAATAATTTGCCCAGGTTTGAGACGCAAAGATTCCTTTTTTTCCTGAACCGAACAAGACAATCAGGGTAATGATTAGATAGACGAACCAGGCGGAAGGTCCAAATAGTTCTATGCCAAGGAAGGTGGCTGCCAGTGGAGTTTTGGCAAGACCTCCATACAAACTTACGAACCCTATGGCCGCCGATAAACCTAAAGGCAACGAAAGCCAAGAGGCAAATCCGGACGCCGCGTGGGACCCGATTAAAAATAAGGGTGTCGCTTCTCCTCCTTTAAATCCAAGACCTAAACTTAGGTTAGTGGCGATTAATTTCCACAAGGCGAAGTCCGGTGCGACAGACGTAAAGGGTTTCAATAAAAATTCGGATCCGAGTCCGGAGCTTTCGTGAAACACCGGGATGCTCAGGACTCCGAACAAAATCAAGCCCGCGAGAATCCCTTTTAGCGGACCTTGTACGGGTGATTTGTCGAATGTAGAAATTATAATCGATTCTGAGCGCTTATAAACAAGGGCAATTAGAGCTAAAAATAGGCCTAGGAGCGCTAATTTTGCATAAAATACAGCCGAAAAGGAAGGCAAAAAAATCGAGGGATAGGAAAGATGTTTTGTGCCGTACACGTGGAGACTAACTAAATTGGCTGAAAACGCCGCAAAAAGGCAGGCAGGAATATGGCGAAAATTAATTTTGCCGACTTCTCCTACTTCGAGTGCAAAAAAGGCGCCGGCAAGTGGTGTCCCAAAAACGGAGGCGAAGCCAGCGGCCATACCGGCTTTGGGAAAAACAGATGACGATGTAATTTTCTCTCCTAACACCCGACCCATTGCCACGGCAACTCCTTCTCTTCCGACAGAGGCTCCTGCTAGATGACTAAGCCAGGTGGCGGGGATGATGAGGTAGGTGGGAAAGGGGAAGCTCGCGAAGACTAAACCTAAAATAGGCAAGGCGTATAAATAAGATCCGTTGTGTTGTATCCAGTCGAGGCCGAACAAAAATAGTGATGATAGGCTCCCTGTGGCAAAGGAGAGGGCGACCAATAGGCCTAGATTGAACAGAAATGCCTTAATGCGAGCCAAAACAATCGTATTTTTGTTTCAAAGGTAAGAATTATATTTTCCCTACCTTTGCAAATCAATAACAATGCCGAATCCAATGGATGAATTTTTAAGTTTGGGATTAAATCCACAGCTACAGCGCGCTTGCACAGCGGTGGGTTACACGAAACCCACGCCCATTCAGGAGAAGGCGATTCCGTTGTTATTGCAAGGCCACGATTTATTAGGCATCGCGCAGACGGGTACGGGCAAAACCGCTGCCTATGCACTTCCTATTTTGATGCGTTGCAAGTATGCGCAGGGAAAGAATCCGCGGGCCTTGATTTTAGCGCCTACCCGCGAGTTAGTCATGCAGATTCACACCGTAATGATTGGATTAGCGCAGTTTACTGACTTGCGAATTCTTGCTTTGTACGGAGGATTAGGGCCAAAGCCTCAGATCCAAGCCCTCGAAGAAGGTATCGACATCCTCGTTTCTACACCGGGCCGATTCCTCGAATTATACCGCAAGGACGTGATCGTGGTGAAGGAATTAAAATTCTTGATTTTAGACGAAGCAGATAAGATGATGGATATGGGCTTTATGCCGCAGATTCGTCAGATTTTGGAGAAAATACCTTACAAAAAACGTATGAACGGGCTATTTTCCGCGACCTTCCCAGAGAAGGTAGAGAACCTGTCGCACGAGTTTTTAGAGTTCCCCATGAAAATCGAAATCACCCCGCAGGCTACGCCGGCGAGTCAGGTGACGCAATCGGTTTACGAGGCGCCAAACTTATTAACCAAGCTACACGCCCTTGCTTACTTTATGCAAAACCCTGATTTTCATCGGGTTATGGTATTTTGTCGCTCAAAAGATGCGGCAAACGATGTGGAGAAATGGTTGTTAAAATCATTGCCTAAAGACCAAGTTCGTGTCATTCACTCGAACAAAGGCCAAAACACCCGCATCAACGCCATGGCACAATTCCGCGAAGGAAATGTGCGCGTTTTGGTGACTACGGATGTTGCGGCTCGTGGCATCGATATCCCGAAAGTTTCCCACGTGATTAACTTCGATGTTCCCTTGATTTATGAGGATTATGTCCACCGAATCGGCCGTACGGGTCGTGCGGAGGAGATCGGCGAGTCGATCACTTTTATTACCTTAGCGGAGAGTTATCACTGGGCAAAGATCGAAGAGATCATTCAGCAGAAGATCGAAATTGAACAGCTGCCAGAAGGAATCAAGATTGAAGAAACGCCGTTTTTAGAGCAACAAGATATGTTACGCGCGGTCGATGACCAGCGTAAACGCGAGGATCCAGACTTTAAGGGTGCGTTCCACGATAAAAAATGGGTGATTAAGGCGAAGGCCTCAGGGAAGAAAGTCCCACAGAAAAAGGCCGTGACTAAGGCGGGCCCTAAAGGTGGCGCCGTTCAAGGACCTAAGCCAATTGTCAGAAATAATCGCCCCGGAAAGAATGCAAAATTCCGTCCGGGTGCTGCGTCAAGTAAAAAGAAACGTTAGTTTTGTGAATATGAAAAGAGTATTGTTATTGTGTTTGATTTCGTTCCTGGGGTATTCTCAGACGAAAAAAGAAGCGGCGGCGGCGGCGCCGAAGGCGCCGGCTACTCCGATTACAAAAACGCCGGTTCGCGCAGCGAAGTACGAAGTTTTGTATGGTTCGAAGCCCCTTTCGAAAGCCGATCAAAAAGAGCTAAATGAATTTGTGGCGAGCTGTGATGCCTCTTTTGCCTCACGGTCTGAAGCCGTTACCTTCTTTGCAGAACGCGCATGGGAATATGTGGCCTCTGCGCGTTTAGACACGGCAACGCACCGCTTTAATCTAATTAGCGCTTTAGATCCCAACAGCGTCGATGCCTTCTGGGGCTTGGGTGTTATTTCTTATCAAAGAGGAGATAATGATCTTGCTATTCGCCTGTTAAACAAGGGATTAGAGATAGATTCATCGCAGTCAATGATGCGTGTGGACTATGCCATTGTGAAGTTGAGCTGTTATGAGAAAGGACTAGATTGTGGAACCTTGGATGAAGTAGATGAGGAATTGAAACATGCGTTGCGACAGGACCCGAGTAACGCGAATGCATTAATGAAGCGTAGCCAGGTAGCGTATTTCAAAGAGAATTATGAGTTAGCTTGGACCTATTTTCATGAGGCTCGAGTGGTTGATATTTTACAATTGGACTTGAATTTTGGGTCATTGTTAGCAGCGAAAATGCCAGATCCGAAAGGCATTTTTAAATAGTGTATCGATGGGTATTCGTTCCTTTCTTGCCAAACCTCTAGCGGCCCGTGTCGTTAAAAAGTACCGCTTAAGCCAAGAGCAGGCTTTTGAGCGCCAAGACTTTTGGTTGAAGCAAATGGTGGCGAAAGCGGAAAAAACACTCTTCGGTCGCGGCCATTCCTTTGCTAAAATCAAGAACTACCTCGATTACCGCTCGAATGTACCCATCTTCGAATACGAGGACATTAAGCCTTATATTGACGAAGTAGTGGCAGGAAAGGAAGACATTCTTTGGCCTGGAAAACCTGCCTATTTTGCTAAAACCTCCGGCACCACCTCTGGCGTCAAATACATTCCGATCTCATCGGAATCCATGCCTTTTCACATTACCGCAGCCCGCGATGCGCTTTTGCATTATGTGCACTATAGCGGTAATGCCTCGTTTTTAGACCGCAAACTGATCTTTTTAAGCGGCTCACCAGAGATGTCTGAAACTAATGGAGTGCCCACTGGGCGCCTATCTGGCATCGTGAATCACCACGTTCCAGGCTATTTGCGCGGCAATCAAATGCCTTCGTATAAGACAAATTGCATCGAAGATTGGGAGCAAAAGCTCGAGGCGATCGTGCAGGAAACGATCTCGAAGCGCATGGGATTAATTTCGGGGATTCCGCCCTGGGTACAGATGTATTTTGATCGTCTAGAGGAGTTATCTGGCCAAAAAATAGGCGACCTCTTCCCTGATTTCCAGGTCTTCGTCACCGGCGGTGTGAACTTCGAACCCTACCGCGAGAAACTGATGGCCTCGATAGGCCGAGAAATCGACGTAGTGGAGACATATCCGGCTTCGGAAGGGTTCATTGCATTTCAAGACTCATCGGGCGAACCGGGGCTATTATTGAACGTAGACGGCGGCATTTTCTTTGAATTTGTTTCTACAGATACCTATTTCGGCGCAAACCCAGTTCGCCTAAGCCTCACCGAGGTTTCCTTAGGCGTGAATTATGCACTTTTATTGACGACAAACGCGGGCCTTTGGTCTTATTCCATCGGCGATACCGTGAAGTTCGTTTCTTTAAATCCTTACCGCATTGTGGTGACGGGTCGAATCAAGCACTTTATTTCGGCTTTTGGTGAGCATGTGATTGCAGAAGAAGTCGAGAAGGCGCTGGCTGCAGGCCTTGCCGCTTGTCCTGAAGCAAGTGTGGTTGAATTTACCGTTGCACCACAGGTTTCTCCAGCGTCTGGCTTGCCTTATCATGAGTGGTTGGTGGAATTTTCTTCGCCGCCTAGCTCTATGGAGGCATTTCAACAAGCCGTCGACGCAGCCATGTGTGCGCAGAATATCTATTACCGCGACCTGATTACGGGTTCGATCTTGCGACCACTAGTGCTAACTTCATTGCCTGCGGGGTCATTTATTTCGTATATGAAGTCTCAGGGTAAATTAGGGGGCCAAAACAAAGTTCCCCGCCTTTCGAATGATCGGGTGCTGGCGGAGGGCGTCCTTCGGACTTAGTCGCGTCGGAGCCGCTTAGTCACGACCTTGTCGTTTAGTCGCCTACGGCTTAGTCATCGCTTCGCGATTTAGTCGAATAGGCCATTGGAGTGCCTGAGGGAGCTATTATGTGAAATAAACGTTGAGGTACTCAGAGGACTTTTCAGGTATTGACACTTTCTGTCAATATTCGAAAATGTACTTTAGGACTTCGAAAGGATTTATATACAAGATCTTTTTGGCCATAAAAAAAGCCTGAATAACAGGCTTTAAACTAAAACATTCCCTATTTCGTAAGCAAATTCAGGGGAGATATCATAATCCCAACGCTGTCCGGAATCATCTTTAGGGGATAAAATGATTTTTTCCCATTTTAATTCACCCATTTCCCCGATCATCGCTTTTTCAAAGATAGAATGATCTTTTAACAGATCAATTCCATTTAAATGTTGGTGATTTAATAGGAGTGGGAGTACTTCAATTCGCTTTAATTCTCCCGTATTGAATAGGCAGTCAACATAATAGGGAGCAACTTCGATTATTCTATCTATGCGTATCATTATTGAAGCGGTTTAATACTGTGAAAACTTTTGCTATCCCACATGGTGATTAATTCAAATGTATGAATTTCTGCCCATGCTTGTACTAGCTTTAGTTTATTCTTTGGTAAACTTCCAGTTAAAATGGAGCCATCTAGGATTTTAATATCGGCCTCGTATTCTGCAAATTTCACTTTGAAGTGAGGGGGGAGATGATCGTTGAAGAACATGTATATCGTTAGGCCAAAGAATCGGCAAATTTCGGGCATATTATTAGTGGTTATTTTTACAAAGCACCACTAAAAAAAGAATCTAACCTATCAGGTTATTGATAATCGAAATGAGCGTATTGACAGAAATTGTCAATACCTGAAAAGTCCTCTGAGTACCTCGAGCATAATATCACACAATATGGCCATTAATGATCCCTAGGGCACATTAGGTTGTGCAACCTGCACCCCAGCGAAGTATTTGCGAAGTGTTGTTGGGCTGATTTTTTTGGCCACAATTTCTCCCTTGCGATTCAACAGATAAAAGGTGGGATTCGAGAATGCGTCGTAGGTACTTCGAATAGGGGAGTTAGCTGGGAGGTCGACGTGAAGGACGTTCGTGTTGACGCGGTATTTTGTGATGAAGTCGAGCCAAACAGAACGGGAAATTCCGGGTTCATTGCAGACGGCGAAGCGGCCAATTTTTAGGTTTTTGATGCGCTCGATGACGGAGGTGGTGGAGTCGATTTCGGGGACCTCTTTTTGGCAATGATCACAGGTAGGCGCGTAGAACATCAACAGCGTGTAGTCGTTCTGTGAGGCGAACTTTTGTAGGTCCTGGGTGGTGCCGGCAGTGTCTTTCAGGATGATATTTTCTGCCAAAGCATTCGTCTTCAAGGCTCCTAATTTTTCAGCTTCCTCTTTAAAGGCCCTTTTTTGCGCGGCGGTAAACGCGCCGCACGCATTCCCCACCCCATATTTCACTAAAAACCAGGCATAGCCTTCGGTGTTTCCTACGATGTTTCGGTTCTTCATCACGGAGCTGAAATAGTCGAAAATGAAGGGATAGGACTTGGCGCCGCAGTCGATTTTGGCCATGACTTTCTCTACCCCTATGCGGATAGAATCAGCCTGCAATGGATAATAGGACAGGTATTCAACGAGTAAAGAACGGAAAGTGGGGGTAAACAATAATTTGGAATCACTGAAAGGAATCTTCGCAAAAAAGCGTGAACGAGCCGCGTAATCCGTGCGGCTGGGAATGGATTCGTCTAGTGTATTAAGTGATTTAAAATAGAGCGCGACCGCACTAAAAGGAGGAAGCGTAGCTAGTGCTTTCTTGCGGAAAGCGACTAAAGCAGCTGTTTTGGATTGAAAAAATGCCGCTTTCTCAGCAAACTTGAATTTGCGACCGCGGGCAATTTCTACAGCGTATAGTGAGTCAATGACAGAAAACGATTTTTCGAGCCTTTGGTAGTTCAAAAACACCTCATTCTTGGGGTCTGAGGAATGAGCAGAATCAAGATAAGTGGGGCCTGAAAAAGTCAAGGCAAATTTATCGTTGTTTTCGATATTGAAATAAATGCGTTCCTTTGAGGGAGCGAATTGTAGGTAATAAATCCCACCTTTGATGGGGGTTTTAGAGGATAAAATGGTGCCGCGAACAGTGTCTTTTGCCAGGAAATTTTTTTCATCAAACAGGGTTCCGCGAAAGTAAATGGGGTTCTTAGAGCGGGAAACTGTGATTTTAAACTGCGCCTGAGCGAAGAAAGGGATGAAAAGAAGGAGGGCAATTAATTGTTTCATGGGGGCAAATATACCCAATTTCGTGTATTGACAATAGTTGTCAACTCCTGATAATCGCTTATATCAATTGCAAAAATTATGTGTATTTTGCGTTTGCAATCAAAACAACACCCTTGCTAACCATCGTCGAACTTCTGTATGATTTTGTCATCTCCACACTTGTGGGGCTGTTTGGGTTGCATTTGATTACGAAGAAGGGGCCGAAAGCGTCAAAGTTTTTAGGGCTTTATTTTTTAGTCTTTTGTGCCCGCATAATTCTGGCTTATTATGCAACTGGAGGCCGTTTGATTCAATATCCCCATCTGTATTTAGTAGGATCCCCCATTCATTTTTTAGCACCCCCTGTGGCTTTTTTGTTTGTCTATTTCATGTTATATCCGCATCGGAAATGGCAAGTTTGGCAAGCGCTTCTATTTCTTCCTTTTGTTTTACATCTAGGAGAGTTGATACCATTTTATTTTGGCCCTTTGGAAGTTAAAATGAGTCAACTTAAGTTAGTTCTACAGTATAAATCACTTGTTAATTATCCTGGTACAGTGACATTTTTTTCGCCGAAATTATTGTCATTACTAAAGCTTATTCATATCTCAGTTTATGCGTTCATTTCTTTCTTAGTTGTCTTGATTCAAGTCATTAAGAATCGGAATAAGTATAATCGATTTTTGTTGAACTGGTTGGTAAGCTTTACCTCTTTGAGTTTGCTTTCTGTCGTATTTATAGGGGCATATGTACTGGGGATTATTGGCTTTAATAATCTGCGCTTTTCATATGCGGATTTGCTGATGCACTTAGCGGCTTTTGTGAATCTGGGATTCGTTCTATACCGACCGTCCTTATTAGATGGGGTTTCATTTCAGTCTTTGGTACAACGCTTGGATAAGCAGTATCGTAGCTCAGAACCAGGAGAAGATGTAGAAAAATTGAGGAAGTATGAGGGATACGCCAAACAATTGGAATCCTATTTTGCAAACGAAAAGCTGTTCTTGGACCCAGAATTATCGTTGGAAAAAACAGCGAACATGATTCAGATTTCGACTAAAGAATTATCTAGAACCACCTCCTATATATACGAACTAAGTTATCCAGATTTCGTCAATTCTTGGAGGATTAATTACATTGTGGAACAAAGGAATACTGATAAGCAATGGCAGGCCTATTCACAAGACATGCTAGCGGAGTTAGGAGGATTTGGTTCTAGACAAGGGCTTCATAATGCCGTAAATCGTTTGCATGGAACCACTCCAGCTACTTTTTTCTCAGAAAAGACGGATAAAAACTAATTGTCAAGAAATTGTATAAAGCATTTTTTTTGACAGACACACTTGTCCAATTTTTGTTATTTAGCTTGTCATTCAAATGTTCTAAATGTCAAACGTCGGATCGGTTTATCTTTTCTCTATCGTCAGCTCGCTTTGTGTGCTTTTCGGTCTGAACTTTTTGTTTCGAAGAGGGAATATTGTTGTAGCCAAAATCCTTGCCATTGAGTTTTTGTTATTAGGTTACATGGTTGTGGCAGCCTATTTTCTGATGCCAGTTAATATCATTGAGACTCCCTATTTTTTTCGAACCTTAGCCCCACTTTTCTATACCGTACCCCCTTTGAATTTTATGTTCATATGGTATTTATTTCATCCGAGGGCTACTTTTAAAAAATTGCATCTACTATTTTTCCTGCCTTTTATTCTTCAGTTAATTGAAAATACACCGTTTTATTTAACTGATAAGGCAACGAAAATTGCGGAAGTAAAATGGATGCTTATGCAGGGAGATTACTTCGCCTTTAGTGAGAGATTCATGTGGTTTGATCCCATATGCCATGTCTATGCAAAGTTTGTGATGTACGTTCTTTTCTATGTTGCTATGGTCTATTTTTATGTCCAGTTTCGAAGAGAAAAGCAAAATCAGATTTTGTTCGAAAAAGGAATTTTCCACTATTGGGTTATCGGGATTTTAGTATTTCGACTTTTTACGGTTATCTATATTTGGTATACGTTTATTTATACGGATAATGGGAAAGCGTCTTTCATCACAACGGATTATTTACTTGTTGCGGAATTCGTCTTTCATCTGTTGTATCTAGCCATTAATCCGAAACTTTTAGATGTTAAAATTCTCGCCGAAAATTTGCGCGGTCCCGAGAAGCCAAATGTTATATTAACGGATGATGAGGGTGAGCGACTTCAACAATTGGCTGCGAAAGTGGAAGAATATTTTAAGACCACGGAGGTCTTTTTGAACTCACAATTAACGGCCGAATTGCTGGGGTCATTGACTGGTCATCCGCACCGGATGATAGGTCAGGCGGTTAAGCACACGCACGGTATTTCGTTCCGGGATTATTTGAATAATTACCGGATTTCCTACATCGAAGAGAACCTCAGTGACCCCAGCTATTTAGCGAAATGGTCTATTGAAGCAATTGCTGAGGCCTCGGGTTTTGGGTCTCGTCAGAGTTTCTATACGGCTTTCAAAAAAGTCAAAGGATGCACGCCTAAGGAGTATTTCAGATCCAGAATAGGTTAATTCATTCGTCCAAATTCTGTCAAATGCGCTTTTTTTGACAAATCCCCAAACCTGATTTCAGGTTATTTGTTTGCCGAATTGTATTATTTCTGCATCGGCGTAGCACTTTATGAGATTACGCTTACCGATTCGATTCGTTCTTATTTTCTGTTTTCAGGTAGTTTCTGTGTTTGCTTTTGCGCAAACCGTAGGTGGTACCGCCGCCGCTGATGACTTTGATGGAGATGGTATTATCAATTCAATAGATTTAGATGACGATAATGATGGGGTTTTGGATGCCATTGAAATGACGAATTGTAATTCATCTCTACTAATAACACCAAGTTCAGCAACTTCAAGTCCCGTTTATGGAGGTAGTTCGGCTTTACTAACAATTAATGGAACCGGTTTTACTGGTTCAGGTCTTAGTGCATTAGTAACTGCGCCTGCCACATTAAATGATGCGTGGTTATTGAGAGAACCTTTTACATCAGGATTTATTGAATATATTTTACCAGTGAATTCCAATATTGGGGGAGTTGTATTATGGGCTCCAGATGCTTATAATTATGGAGGTGGCGATGGGCCACCAAAAGACTTTACTGTAGAAATTACATATAATAACGGGCAAGTATTTACTACAGGTGTTTATACTACAGCACGACCCAATGGTTCTGGGTCAAATCCGGGCGCTCAGGTATTTAATTTCCCCCAAACCTTTTTAAATGCAACAAAAGTAAAATTAAATATCAATAATGGTTGGTATGATATTAATAATAATAGCTTAAATCAAGTAAGCACTGATGGCATAACAGTTAGCGCGGCTTATAATATGTTTTTGGGGGAGTTTAGAGTTTTATGTGGTGCTACTGATATTGATACCGATAACGATGGCATTCCGAACCGTTTGGATTTAGACTCAGATGGAGATGGTTGCCCCGACGCATTAGAGGCGGGGGTTTCTGGAACCTTATCTTCGGGTACTGTAAAAAATGGAATGTATGGTGTAATTACATCTACAACCCCGAATGTGGCTAGTGCAATTGCTGCTGCACCTTATGGATCAAATGGTTTATCCGACGGGGTGGAAACAGCCTCTGAAAATGGGGTAATTAATTATACTTCAAAGTATGATCCATTTGCAATAAACAGGAGTTTAGCATCTTGCAAGGATACCGATGGGGATGGCGTATATGATATCAATGATATTGACGACGACAATGATGGGGTTTTAGATATTACAGAATTTACCTCTTGTACTGCGCCTTTGAACGCTGTTGCACCAACCGCAGCTGGAGCAACAGCAGATTATATTACAAATAAAGGAATTTTTAAAACAATTGCAGGTACAACATCCAAAGTGTCAACCCGTATTGATGGATCAGCAATTGATGTTGTACAATTATCAGGTACCAGTTCTGGGTCGATTACTTTTGATAGATCCTATATGCTTTTGAATCTTGTTGTAGCAGATATTGATCAAGGAGAGACTATTTCATTAAAATTATATGATTACCAAAATAATTTAATTCAATTATCAGCAAATGATATCATTCAATTGGGGTCAAATGTAAATGTGAACTCTTATAATACAAACGGATATTCTATTACCCTTGCTTCTAAAACTTCATCATCTTCCTATGATGGCTCTACTTCAAATGTTTCGAATGTTAAATTACAACTATTAAGCGTTGTAAAACGTATTGAATTTTATAAAACTGCTGGTGCCAATAATACTTGGGTAGGATTGTTGTCTGGTTGTGATGCTTCTGATACAGATATAGATGGTATTCCTAATCATTTAGATTTAGATTCTGATGGAGATGGATGTTCAGATGCAATTGAAGCAAAGAGTACAACAACTGCTACTAGTACAACCGTGTACCCGATATTCACATCTGGCGATGATTCGAATACCAACGGATTATTAAATGTATATGAAAGTGCTACTGCAGGCGTAATTAATTATACTTCATCTTATAATCCATATGCGTTAAGTGCCAATTTAGCTTCATGTAGGGATACAGATGGTGATGGCACTCGAGATGATACAGATTTAGACGATGATAATGATGGTATTTTAGATGCAGTTGAGTCGCCAGATTGCTTTTATTCTAAAAACGATTGGTATTTTGGTAACCGTCCTGACATCATAGTTTCCTCTGGATTAATCATGTTTAGCCCACAAAATCAACCACAAAAATTAGTGGATGGAAAGAATAGTGGAGTGAGTTACGATGTGCGAATGGAGAATACTACTGCAAACGTGAATGCATTAGGATCGGGAAAAGAAGTATATAGGTTTAACATGAATATCCCAGTTAAATTATCTAAAATTTTATTAGGTTATACTGGTATCTACTCACATTTTAATGACAATACCAAATTAATTTTAAGAGGTTCTAATGATGGGAGTAATTGGACCAATTTATCAGCAGAAGTCACTTATGATGCTACCATAAACTCAAATTCTGCTACTGAGACTTCGATAATTTATCCCTATCCTGCGACTACGCAATACGCAACAAGTGCAAATATTTTTACAGTAACACAAAATGCTGCAAAGTATCAGTACTATGATATTTTTTGGTCAA
>JACCDN010292512.1_pt1 | contig 17876 bp, 16 predicted proteins | sample 7441691 | NCBI WGS metagenome assembly JACCDN01 (sample SAMN15323439, study PRJNA562643) | freshwater metagenome | isolation source: river surface water | place: USA:Blue River Watershed | collected 2017-08-16
AAGCAGGTTCAAAAAAGGGCCTACGGCTTTAAAAATTTTAATAACTATCGATTGAAATTGTTGTATGTCTGTTGTTGATGAATGCGGTGAGTTCCACCATTAAGGGAGAAGAGTCTTAAATTCTAATAAAGATAAGCCAAAATTTAAATATATTGGAAATATGCATGGGGATGAAATCGTTGGAAGGGAAATTTTACTTCTATTTATTGAAGATTTACTAAAAAACTATGCTACAGATCCTAAAATTGCAACCTTGCTCGATAATACGGAAATTCATATTCTCCCTTCGATGAATCCCGATGGTGCTGCAGCCTCATCTAGAGGAAACGGAAACTATATCGATTTAAATAGAGACTTCCCCGACTTCTCAACATCAGATAATCAAGATACGCTGGCAAACCGGCAACCAGAAACCCAGGCAATCATGCAATGGCAGAACAAATATCATTTCAAATTATCAGCAAATTTTCACGGTGGAGCAGAAGTTGTAAATTATCCTTGGGACACAAGCCCAGAGCCCTGCCCTCAGTTTGATCTAGTTAAAGATATTAGTCTGGAATACGCAACCAATGCACCTTATTTGAGAAATTCTACGACTTTTGAAAACGGAATAACTAACGGCTATAGTTGGTACGAAGTTAATGGTGGCATGCAAGACTGGAGTATTTTTTGGAGAAAAGACTTACAATTAACGATTGAACTTTCCAATGTTAAATGGCCCGATTACTCACAAGTAACTTACTACTATAATCAAAATAGAGAATCTCTTATTCGATTAATTGAAAGAATACATTCGCTTTAAAATATCTAAGTGTTAATCGTTTAATTCAAAGTATTCTTTTTGGATAGTTTCTAATTTTTCCATTTCAAGGGTTAGCTCTAGAAAGAGTTCATCGACTTGCCCATTAAGTTTGCCAATTGCATGGGTATAGTCTTGAAGTTTTGCGCTATCATTCATCGTCGTTGCATCTTCAAGTGCTGTATACAATCTTTTGGTGAGTTCTTCTTTCGCTTCAATGTCTTTTTCCAGTATCGCAATTCTTTCTTGAACAGGCTTAGTTCTTTTGGCGCGTTCTTGGACTAACTCTACTCGTCTTTGACGAATTTCTTTCTCTGTTAATTTATGATCAGAAACTTTCGCTACCTCTTTCTCTTCTTCCCAGCCAATCTTCTCCAAAAATTCATCATACGTTCCATCAAAAAACTCTGCGTTGCCGGCATGAAATATAATGAGCTTATTGCAAATATTTCTAAGCATAATCTCACTATGAGTAACTATTAAAACAGCTCCGGGGAAATTAGAAATTTCTTCAGTTAATGATTCTATTGACTCCAAATCTAAGTGGTTTGTCGGCTCATCTAATAATAAAAGGTTGGCCGGATGTGCGAGAATTTTTCCTAGAAGTACTCGTGCGCGCTCTCCTCCAGATAATACTTTTATTTTTTTATTGGCCAGATCACCTTCAAACATCATCGTTCCTGCGATATTTCGAACTTGTCCAATAGTTAAATCACCATTTGCTGATTGCAATTCTTCGATAATGGTATTGTCTAAACTTAAGCGCTGAATATTGGTTTGTCCAAAATGTCCCATCTGTGTCGATGGATGAAAATTTACTTTTCCTTCCCGTGCCGATAAATCTCCTGCAACAATATTTAGAAGTGTCGATTTCCCTTTCCCATTTTTTCCAATAATCCCAATACGATCATCTTTAGATAACGAAAATGAAACTCCATGAAATAATGTCTCATCATCTTTGTAACCAAAGCTTAATCCTTTTGCTTCCAAAATTGTTTTGGCCGGACAATCGATGTAGCGAAATTTAAAACCTAAATTATCGATGTCTCCAAGTTTATCCATCGATCCCATTTTCGCTAGTGCTTTTACTCGAGATTGCGCTTGAGCCGCCTTACTAGCTTTAGCTTTAAACCGATCAATAAATGACTGCATTTCTTTTTTCTTACGATCTAAACTCTCGCGCGCTTTTTCATAAAGCTCTTCATCGCGCATAATTTGTTCGTAGTATTTTACCGTATCACCTTTTATTTTCTTAAGTGCCTTACGATGAATTCCCATGGTGTGAGTGACAACGTCGTCCATAAAATCGCGATCGTGAGTGATGAGTAAAACTTCTCCATCAAAATTTCTTAGGAAATTTTTAAGCCATCTGATACTCACGATATCTAGGTAGTTTGTTGGCTCATCTAGTAACAGAAGATTTGGTTTTCGAAGAAGTGCCTTCGCTAAATTGATACGAATTTGATATCCACCTGAAAAACTCTTGGGGTCTTTTTTTAAATCCTCATCTTTAAAGCCTAAGCCAAAAAGAATTTTTTCTGCTTCATGAGTTGTATAAAGCTCCTCCCCTTCTTTTAATGCGAGCTGCAAAACTTCCTGACATTCCTCAAGAACATTGGATTTGGTGAAGTGAATATGTTGTTCCAGGGAGCCAATCGTATAGTCTTTTGGGCGACTTATGTCTCCCACTGTTGCAGTCAATTCACCAAGAACAATTTTAAATAAAGTTGATTTTCCCGTTCCGTTGCGGCCAACGAGCCCAATTCGCTCTTTTTGTCCTAACTGAAACGTAATATTTTCGAATAGGATTTGGGTCCCAAAGCTCATTCCTAAATTCTTTGCCTGAATCATACAGTTCCTTCTCTACATTTTGGGTAAGTTTATGCTAAAGTCTCTCGAATTTCATCCATTTTTGTACTTAAACCAAAGGAAGTTTGTCCCATGAGTAAGTCTTATTCAAAAATTAAAAACATTGCCGTTGTAGCACACGTTGACCACGGTAAAACCACAATGGTCGACTGTCTCTTGCAACAATCAAATACATTTGATGCTCGAGAGCAAGTTGTAGAACGAGTTATGGACTCTGGTGATATTGAAAAAGAACGTGGGATCACAATTACCGCAAAAAACTGCGCCTTTATTTGGAAAGATACAAAAATTAATCTTCTCGATACTCCAGGGCACGCCGACTTCGGTGGAGAAGTTGAACGTTCACTGATGATGGTTGATGGCATCTTACTTCTTGTTGACGCTTCAGAAGGACCACTTCCACAAACACGTTTCGTGCTTACAAAAGCAATGGAGCAAGGATTAAAGATCGCGGTTGTTATCAACAAAATCGACAGACCCGATCAACGTATAGATGAAGTAAAAAGTGAAATTGAAGAATTATTTCTAGAATTAGCTTCTGTACTTAACATTGAAGATTTCGATTTAGATATTCCTATTATCTACGCATCAGCTAGAGCTGGTTGGGCAACCCATGATCCAAAAGTTACAAGAACAGACATTCATCCAATCCTAGATCTTATGGTTTCTGATTTCTTCCCAGTTCCAAGAGTTTCTGAAGGTCCAGATCTTCAACTTCTGGTAACAAACCTTTCTTACTCTCCATACCTAGGCCCTTTAGCTATCGGAAGAATTCAAAGAGGAAATATTAAAAAAGCATCTAACTACATCCTTTGCGATGTTGACGGAAGAAACAAACAATACAAAATCACTGCGATTCAAGAATTTTCTGCATTAAAAATTGCGGAAGTTGATTCCGCTGATGCTGGAGAGATCGTTATAGTCGCTGGTATCGATAACGCAAAAATTGGAGACACGATTGTTTCTCCTGGAAAAATTGAACCACTTCCACGTATTACAGTTGAACCACCAACTGTCGGAGTTCAGGTTTCAGTTTCAACTTCCCCATTATCTGGTCAAGAAGGCGAATACCTTACTTCAAGAAAGCTAGAAGAATTCCTACAAGACTCAATCAAGACCAACGTAGCACTTCAATATGAACCAACTGACGATCCAAAAGTTTATATCTTAAAAGGACGTGGAGAGCTTCAGCTGGCGATCGTATTCGAAGAATTACGTCGTAAAGGTTTTGAGTTAATGGTTGGTCGTCCACAAGTTCTTTTTCAAACAAGTGAGTCTGGTGAAAAGCTTGAGCCTTATGAAAAAGTGGTCCTTGATATTCCAAATGATGCAACAGGTGCCATCACAGAAAAACTATCCGTAAGAAAAGGAATCATGGAAAACATGATGCCACTTGGAGAAGACAGAACACGTATGGTTTTCGTTATTCCATCTCGTGGATTAATTGGTTACCGCGGGATTTTCTTAACTGATACTAGAGGTGCAGGGCTTATGTCATCTGAGTTCATGGGATACCGTCCATACGCAGGAGATATGCTTGGACGTCAAAACGGCGCCATCGTCTCTGATAGAGCTGGAAAGATGACTCCTTATGCATTATTTAACTTGCTCGCGAGTGGTAAACAATTCGTAAAGCCCGGTGAAACAACATACGAAGGAATGGTTATTGGCGAGCATACTCGTCCAAACGATCTGATCGTTAACTGTGTTCGTGAAAAACATTTATCTTCAGTAAGAACCGCTGGGAAAGATGAAAACATTACTCTTCCTCCAATCGTCAATAGAACTCTTGAGTGGGCCCTAGACTGGATTGATAACGATGAGTGGGTTGAAATAACTCCGCAATCAATTCGTATTCGCAAAAAAGAACTCTCAGGAAACAAACGTTCAGTTATTAGAAAGTAGGAGTAATTATGAAAGTTATCTCTCTCGTCTTTTCTTTATTCGCCACAATGTCTGTATATGCAGCAGAGCTTGATGGCGTTAAATTTCCAGACACCGCCACAGTTGAAGGGAAAAACCTTCAACTAAATGGAATTGGAATTAGAAAGGCTACGTTTTTAAAAATTAAAGTTTATTACGGTGCCCTTTACCTTGAACAAAAAGCAAAAGACGCTAATTTTTTAAATACTGCTGGGCCTAAGCAAATTATCATGAGCTTTGTGCGTGAGGTAACTTCTAAACAATTAAAAGAAACTTGGACTGAAGGGCTTGAGCGCGCAAATTCAAATGCAACAGCACTTAAACCAGCAATGGATCAATTAGCTACTCACCTAGTTGACGTTGATAAAAATGATTCAATTGTTGTGCAGTTTTTATCTGATGGAGTCATTCTTAATATTAAAGGTAAAACAACTCCTAAAATTGGTAATACGGATTTTTCAAAAGGCCTTCTCAATGTATGGTTCATTAAGCCACAAGATGAAGACCTAAAAAACGGACTGCTTTCTAAGTAATAGTAATAGGGCCCCATTTAAAAACTGGGCCCTTTTAACATAAATTATATTTAATTCTCATTTAGCCTCATTTTTATCTCAGTCTTTACTTAAGAATTATTCACATCCCTTTATTAGCACTTTATAAATAACAAACAGTTACCTGCTAAAACTTAAGGCATCGACAATTTTCAATGCCTTGGATGGACACTCTAAAGAACTCAATTATAATCCTTATTGAGGTATTCTTATGGATAAAAAAATGCATATCACGATCGTTGATGATGTCTCAGATAACTTAAAAAGTTATAATGAACTTCTCTCCGCAACTTTTAATTTAGAGCTAATTCAAAACCCTCTTGATCTGCTTACATTCCTAAGTAAAAACACTACAGACTTGGTTGTACTGGATCTTCACATGCCGCTCATGAATGGCTTTGAGCTTTATCAAAAATTCAAAGCAACACATCCAGACTTGCCTACAATTTTCTTATCTGGCGACCCTTCTGAAGAATCAGTGGTAAAAGGATTAAATCTTGGCGCTGATGATTTTATTGTGAAACCAGTATCTTTAAGAGAGTTGATTGCAAGAATTAAAAATAAGATTAACTCTAAAAATGGCGTCAAGCCTCAAGAGAACATCATTCAGTTTGATGGTTTCAAACTATACTGCGAAATGCAGATGGCCGAAATCAACGACCGCAAAATCCAATTAACACCTATTGAATTTAAACTTATTCAGCTTTTGGCAAAAAATCCAAATAAAGTATACTCGCGCGAATACATCACTAATTTATTGTGGCCAAACATCCACGTACAAAACCAGAACATCGATACACATCTTTCGAACCTAAGGAAAAAATTAGTGCCATTTTCAAATTATATTAAAACGATTAAATCCAGAGGATATATCCTTCGAATCTAATAAAAAATAGTATGAACTGAAACTCATTTCATACTACCAAACTGAACAGCGATTTTTAGGGGCCATTGAATCACCTGACTTACATTGAAAAGCACCTTCAAACTCCGGAAGATTTGAGACAGCGCCATTTACACGAAACTTTGCATTTGCATGGACGTCTGTATTAATTTGCGTGTGCTGGGCTTCTTTCGTTAAGTGACCGCACCAAGATTGTGCGTAAGCGATGAAAAACGTTTTTAAAAGTTCAGGATTCATCTTCGCCTGTGTTTTCACAAAAGCTGATAGCGCAAGCTTCAATCCCCCAAGATCTGCAATGTTTTCACCTAAAGTTAACTTTCCATCCAAGTGTGTTCCATCATCAATTGTATAATCATTAAATTGTTCAACAATGCATTGACCTTTGTCTGCATAAACTTTTGCCGAAGACTCGGACCACCAATTTTTTAAATTTCCTAATTCATCATATTGCGATCCTGAATCATCAAAACCATGAGTCAACTCATGCCCAATGGTTGCTCCAGTTGCACCGTAATTTGCAGCTAAGATTGAATCAACATTGAATAATGGTGCCTGCAAAATTCCAGCTGGAAAAACGATCTCATTCATTGTTGGGTTGTAGTACGCATTATTTGTCGCCGGAGTCATCTCCCAAGAAGCACGATCAACTGCACGATTTGATTTTTTAATATATTCATCAAAATAAAAACGATTCGCTGCAATTTTATTTTTGAACCATGAATTTTTATCAATATTTAAATCTGAGTAGTCTTTAAATTTTTCAGGGTAACCAATTTTTTGGTTAAAGGTAGCGATCTTTTTAAAAGCTCCAACTTTCGTCTCATCATCCATCCAATCGATTTTTTCCACTGTGTCTTTAAGAGCTACTTTAATATCTTGTACCATTTTTTTTGTTAAATTTTTAGCATCATTTCCAAAAGCAACTTTAACAAATGCTTCGCCTAGCGACTCTCCAAACATAGAATCCACCGCCCAAATACAAGACTTCCATCTCGGCTCGCGCTCTTTTGTTCCATTTAAAATTGTCCCATAAAAATTAAAGTGTTCATTTTGAAGTTTGGTTGTCGCAAATGCTGAAGTTTCGCGAACACTTGTCCAAACCATATAGGCCTTAAGAATTCTTAGATTCGTTTTTTCAATTAAGCGAGCAAGGCTTTTGAAATACACAGGACTTACAACATCTAAACGGTCAGCTTTATCGTGCCCAACTCCATCAAAATATTTATTCCAATCAAGGTTTGGTGATAATTTTTGAAGTGCTGCTTTTCCAATTGGATTATAGGTTTTTATTGGGTCTTGTTGCTCTTGTGCTGATAAGCTAAATTTCGCAATAGCAATTTCTAATTTATAAATTTTTAAAGACAATTCGCGAGCATCATTAATTCCCGCAAGATTTAAAGAGTTCTCAATATGTTTTAAATACTGAGTACGAATAGCTTTGCTTTCTTCATCAAAATAGTAACCCTTTTCAGGCAATCCTAATCCTGCTTGATCAACCACTCCGATCATCTTAGTAGCATCGCCTGGATTTTGCATTGAATAGATACCAAAGAAAGGATTAATTCCTTCGCGATGTAAGAATGCAACCAGAGTCATTAAATCTTCTTTGTGTTGTAGAAGTTCAACTTTCGAAACCAATTTTCTGAGTTCTCCAATTGAAGCTACGTCATTAGCTGATACATTTAAACAAGCTGAATAAGTGTCGGCTAACTTTTTGGCATCTTTTTGAGGTGGATCTATTTGTCCCTTTTGATAGCTCTCTAAAATCGTCTTTAAAATAACTAAAGTATTCTCATCAATTTCAGTAAAACGATAAAGAGAACTTTTATCTGCAGGAACTGGATTATTTTTTAACCAATTTCCACATGAGTATTGAAAGAAATCTTCACAAGGATTCATTTTTGTATCTAATAAACTTAAATCAACAACCTCTTTAGAAGTTGATTTTTGTTTTGGCATTACGGCCATCGCGTTTAAGTTAAGTGTTACACATAGAAGAATCAGACTTAATTTTTTCATTTTTCACCAGAAGGAGTTTAAGAGATTTAGATTTTTACCAAAGAAAAAACGGGATGAAAACTAGTGCGAATTGACACTAATTAGGCCAGAATCCAATCAAGGTTAAGAAAATGGATCACTTCAGGGCCTGAGGGATCAGTTCAATTTCTTACTTCTTTTGTCATTTCTAAAATTTGAATTTACACATGAAGAATAAGTAGAGCTCACACCTGTTCCAAAATTTGCACAACAGCTAATAAAATTGTTGTCATCACTCCCTCCTCAAATTGTTCCGTCTCACCTTTAAATCAACTTGGTGAACACAAATCTTTAACTCTTATTTAAATCCCAATTATTCATTAGAAACCTTAATCCTGAACCAAAAACAACAATGATTTTCGCTGGAATTTAAACAAAATGTAATGATATAGTTTTATTCAATTAATAATAAAACTAAATCAAACGGTGTTATATGAAAAAGTTAATAGTGATATTCATTTTATTTCCAATGAGTATTTATTCAAATATTGAGTGGGGCGGGCATCGCGGCGCTGCTGGGTTATATCCTGAAAACACAATAGAGGGCATGAAAAGAGCACTTCAATACCCTGACATAACAATATTAGAAATGGATATTGCAATTTCTAAAGACCTAGAAGTAATTATTAGTCACGACCCATGGATAAATAGCGCGATTTGTTTAGATCCTAATGGCGAGACAATTGTTGGTAAAGGGTTTAATCTTTTTCAGTTAAACTTCGATGAGATCAGCAAATTCGATTGCGGTTCAAAATATTATAATAGATTCCCCGATCAAGTAAAAGTTACGGAACATAAGCCTAGACTTGCAGATTTAATATTTGAAATAGAGAGAGATACAAAATTTAGTGGAAAATATTTTATTGATTTAAAGTGGAGTGTAAAAAATTATGACAAAGGTTATTACCCAAACATAGATGAGTATCTTAAATTAATTTTAAAGGTTATTGATCAAAGTGGTGTACCACGGAAGAGATTTATTTTTGGATCTTTAGACTGGCAAACTCTAAAAATGATTCACCAAATTGCCCCTGATCTAACGTTGGTAGCAAGCTCAGTTTTACCATTAAGTCCTGATACACTGATTAAACGGTTAGGCTTCAAACCTGAAATATTTTTCCCATTTCATTTGACTTTAACAAAAAATTGCATCAAGAAATTTCATGATAAAGGGATAAAGGTTTACGCTTGGACAGTGGATACTAGAAAAAGTATGAAATCGTTAATCGACAAAAATATTGATGGTATTCTAACAAATTATCCAAACAAAATTAATGAGATTAGAGATTTATAATTAAGGATTAGATAAACAAACTAATAGGTATAGAAAATCCGCCCTAGGATTATCGAAATTTTGAAGAGTTAGCATGTCTAAAAAATTGCAGTATGTAATTATGGGTATATGTTCAGGTACCAGAACCTGATTCGTGCTATCTTCCCAATTAACTATTTTAAGCCGAGGTTTCTATGAAAATGAAATTATTATTACCATTATCAGTATTATCTACTTTCTTCTTAATCAATTTTTCTGCATCAGCTAATGCTAACTACATGGGCTGTGTTGGAAAAAATGGTAGCAAAAGTTATAGAATCGCTTTTTATGCTGATTCAAACACAAATAAAGCTAGAGTAATAATTGCTAGCTCAGAAAATGGACTGGCCACTATCGATTTCGTTAATGGAAAGTTTTCGCCAGGAAAAGGAAGCAAGATTGAATTTAATACTAAAAATTTGCCATTTGAGTACATCAATCGAGGTTACAAAATATCTGATTATAATTTAAAGCTTAGAATTGAAGGCAAAACGGGACAAGTTACCTATGGTGATGGTGTTGCCTATAGCTCTGTCGCGACCGGAGAATTCCTCAACCAATATAGAAAAATTGAGAATTTCGGAAAATTAGGCTGTAGCGTAAATCAGTAATCAAATTCAAAATTCCAAAAAAAATGGGAGCCTTTGCGCTCCCATTTTTAATCTTATCGTCCCATTAAGGCCGAATCGATTTCTCTAAAGTTGCTATTAACACAGCTTACATAAGAAAAATCTAAAGTACTACGATCGTAATTACGGCAAGTATCTAGCCAAACTCTACCTGCTAAAAGCCTTTCTGCTTGTCTAAAGTTTGATTCTATACAGCTTGTAAATCCATAATCAACTTCAGATCCCACGTTCACACAACTAAAAAAGATCGCTGCTCCAAGATCTCTTTTCACACTATCAAAGTTCGAATTAACACATGATTCAAATGAGTAACTCACACCTGATCCAAAATTTGAGCAATAGCGAATCAATTTGTTCTCATCTGGTTTTCTAGCTTGAAGAGATCCTAAACTTGCAATTAACAATCCAATGGCCAGCACTAAATTTTTCATAATGTCCTCCTATAAATTTAAAAATCGCCTTTAAAAATTCCCGGCTGATTAATATCTTTTGCTTCTATGTAAATTCCAATATTGCAATCTTCATTGTAATCAATCCCCACTTCATTTTGAGTGCTAGATGGTGAATTTTTTGGTGTCATGAGAATTAAGTCGGCAGTAGCATGATTGTCTTGGCAATTCCACCTTGAGGCTTCAATATAAAAAAGTGCCGCTCCGGGAAGTGCCAATGCTCCAGCTTCAGTAATTGTGACCCACTCATTTTCAAGAATTTTAGGCCCAGGCTGAAACACAATGACTTCGTTTAATTGAAGTGACTGTCCTTCTTCTACGTCAGACCAAATCACTTGCTTAAGAGAAGTGTTTGCTAATAAATTGAAAGAAAACATGAAAGCAAAAAATACTACTATTTTCATTTTAACCTCTAACTACTTCTTAGTTATAGGTTAAAACTAGGTAAACCTCTTAGGCAAGGAAATCAAAAAAATTTGCGAAAGATTTCTTCACATGCTGGGCATTATAGATCACCCCACCATAATTTTTGCGCATAAATAATGCCGCGACCATAATCATACGATGATCGTTAGGAGCATAATATTCAAAAGAAGGGTAGGCCCCTGCCTCCACTCGCCCAAAAATTCTTAAGTCTTCGTGATCTTTGCTGTACTGATAATTCACTTTTGCTAGATCTAAAATATTTAAGAGCTCTTTTACGCGGTCAGATTCCTTGTGACGAAGAATTTCAAGGTTCTTAAAATGAGATTCCCCTGCTATATGGGCCGCAATAAAGGCAAGAGTCGGAATAAGATCAGGGTAAATTGAAGCATCGGCCGTAAACGGCTTCAGTACTGTTGGGATTACCGATAAACCATTCTCATTAAGAGAAATTTTTCCACCAGACGAATTCACAATCGAAATTAAATTAGAGTCTGCTTGATCCTCGTCGATTTCAGTATATCTTTTGTCTATGAAAGCATTCGTAAAAAGAGAAAGAGCTATTGGGTATCCCAAAGAACTAAAATCGACAGGGATTTCGATGTCTGACTTATTTTGGAATTTTGTAATCAAATGATCTGTCATACGCGCGTAGATCACACTGTTTTCTAAATTTACCGCTGACACTTTAAAATTATACTTTACAGTAAGTAGCTTCACCGCCGTATAAAACTGTGAGCTTCTTTTTGATTCAACTTCTAGTGTTTTGTCTTTAACTAAATCCAAATTTAGTGGCCCTTGGACATAAAAGTAATCATTTTCAATACCGGCCTTTACACCTAGAGCATGCAGAGCTTCGAAAAGTTCAGACATTGGACGAGCAAGCATCTCTTTTGACGCCCTTATGTGATAACGATTTTTTCCTGTCGCTAGCATGGCCAACAAGAAGCGGTTAGTTGTTCCGCCATCTCCCGTTGACAATTCAATTGGCTTAATAGCATTTAACTCACATTCAGGAAAAGAACTTACGACTGTTAATTTATCACCCTCTTCATTAAGCTTTAATCCAATAGTCTTAAAAGCCGCAATCAGCGATTTTACATCTGTTGAGCTGGCCAAATGATGAAGAGTTTTATTACCTGCAAGTGCTGACAAAATGAGCGCACGGTTACAAAATGATTTTGAAGTTGGAACTCGCGGAAATGTGTTCAATCCACCAGGAGTAATCTTACAAACTAAATTTTCTGAGCTCATCTCTATTTGCTTCCAGTGTGTTTTGAATTTCTTCAAAAGATTTATTTTCAATTACCGCATTACCAATATCTTTCATTAAAATAAGATCGATTGAATTGAGTGCAGATATTTTTTTATCTTTCGATAGATAGGTCATAATTTTATCAACTGGAAATTCTTTATTTTGCCAAGGCGGAGATTTTTCGTTCATTCCAAGGGCCAATTTTAGCGCTGAAATATCATTAATATTTTTTTCATTACCAAATAGTTTAAAGATTAAAACCATTCCCCAAGAAATAGCTTCGCCATGAGGTAGGTTATAAATGAATTCTAGCGCATGTCCAAAAGAATGTCCTAGGTTTAAAATTTTTCTAACTCCAGTTTCTTTAAAATCTTCTTCTGTTAATTTTTGTTTATATTCGGCACAAGCTTTAATGACTTCCGTTAGCTCTGTTTTTTTTATTGCGAGATCATAAATTCCATAATCTAAAAAGCAGTATTTTAAAACTTCACCCATTCCACTTCTCATTTCAGTATCAGGAAGAGTCTTTAAAAAAGCCTCACAGATGAAAACATTTTTTGGCATATGGAAAGCACCAATTAAGTTCTTTCCTACTTTTGAATTGATGGCAACTTTCCCACCTATACTGGCATCCACCATTGACAGAAGAGTTGTTGGAATAATACTCCATTCAATTCCTCGAAGAATCGTCGCAGCAACAAAACCTGCAAAGTCAGAAGTTGCACCACCACCAATAGCAACAAGGTGTGCCTTGCGATGAATTCCTTTATCCAGAAAAAATTCTAAACAGTTTTGGAAGTCATTAAAATTTTTTACCTTCTCTCCGTCTCCCGCTTTCCAAAAAATTACTTTCTTTCCTGTAATCGATTCAAAAGGAAAATCTTTGCCGTATATGCTCCACACTTGATGATCTGCAACAACCAGCAGTGTATCTGTTTCAATTTTATTAAGCTCATCAATGAGATTTTCGTATTGAACTGTCTGAATGCGCGTCTTCACAAAATACCCCTTAAACCATGCCTAAACTGGCTTCATCTATCGGTAAAATAATAGATAATCTTTAGCTCATTATTTATAGGCATTTTAAAACATTTTTCACTATCTGACGTCCATAAACATAACTAAATTTGCCCAAATGCACTTCCTAGACTACAACTAAGTTCCCTTTAAGAACTTTGGAATAGAAATGTTGTATCGCGAAACCTTGGGACATTTAGTCGAAATTCAATTCCTCATGCGAAAAGAGCACACACTCCTTGCTGCAAGTGCAAGTGAAATAAATCGAATCTCCGCCCTGGAAAAACATCTGCTCTCGGCGCATGATCGATTGGTGGCCATCGAAGAGGAATTAAAATCGTTGAAGCTTAAAGAAAAAGAACTGATCTATCAGTCACATATTGAAAAAGAAAATAAATTAAAAGAACAATTAAATTTTGTGAGTAACGAAAAAGAAGCAAATGCTTTAAGCGCGACTCTTATTGATCAAGCCAAGAAAAAAGTAGACGCTGAACATGAACTCTATTCTGGTTTAGAGCGCGAAGATTTGTTAAATACTGAAAAAAAAGAAAAGATCGATTTTTTAGATGGAATTAAAAATTCAATCAAAGAAATCGAAAGCGAAGTTAATTCAGAAGTTGCTCGCATAAATTTAGAACTTGAAGTAATTAACAAAAGAAAACTATCTTTACTCGAGCAATGCCGTAAAGATGTTCTGCCAATCTATGAGCGCGCAACCAAGAAGCATCCAAAAAATCCTTTGAGTGCTATCGTTGGTGGCAACTGTGAAGAATGTCGAATGATGTTGAATTCTGTTCTTAAATCTCAAGTAGAGAACATGACTCACTTAGAACCTTGTCCTTATTGTGAGCGCATTCTTCTTCCTCATACACTCAATAATTGACATAAAGAGTTCAACATAAGATAAACTGAATTACCGAGAAAAGGAGACGATCGCCGGCCAATTAAGGAAACTTAATTAGCGGGAGGAAAGTCCGGGCACCAAATGGCAACGTAGCGGCTAACGGCCGTCCACCGCGAGGTGAGGACAAGTGCAACAGAAAGTATGTACAGGTCATGCTGTAGTGAAACCAGGTAAACTCTACGTGGTGCAAGTCCAAATAGGTTTGTAAGATTAATTTTTGTTAATCATCGAAGGGCCACTTCGAACAAACGGGTAGGATGCTTGAACCTTAAAGTAATTTAAGGTCTAGATGAATGATCGCCTAATACAGAACCCGGCTTATACCTTCTCTCGGTTTTTTCTCACAATTTTTTTAAAAGCTCCGATAAAAAATAAAACATTTTATTGGAGCTATTCATGAAAAAAATCAACCAAAAATTATTGGTGACTGCGTTTGCTACTCAATATTTTTTGTTCCTAAACCCGACCTTTGCCCAAAATTCGCTTTGCCCCAAGCCTATTAAAGCTGGTTGGGAAACTGCAAAACCATTTCAATTCAAAGAAAAAATCAACTCACAGGTAGTGACGTTGAAATTTTTAGAGCAATTTTAGGCTCAATGGACTGCCCTGTTGTTTTTGAAGAAATTCCTTGGGAAAGACATTTAAAGGAAGTTGCTGCTGGAATTACTGATGCTGCCATGGGGGCTTCAAAAACTCCCGATCGCTTAAAATCAGGTTTTTTTACTGATCCTTACAGTGGAGAAGCTGTTCTCCTTTATATGTTAAAAGAAAATCGAAAAAAATATAAATTCAAGACAGAAAAGGAATTGGCCCAAACTGGTATTAAACTTGGAGCAGTCGCCGGAAGTTATTTAGGCGAAGAGTTCGATAAACTTGTTCAAGAAAAAATTTTAGTTAAGGACAAAAATTATTTTGAGTTCGCTAATGAAAAACAATTAATCGACTTATTACTTGCAAAAAGAATTGATGGATTTATCTATGGTGGAAAGGAAGTAAATTTTCACAAAGATATTATCGTCCATCCTAAAAAAATGTTTGAGCATGAAGCATTTTTCATGTTTAGTAAAAAAACAACGACTCCGGCTTTTATTAAAGAATTTAATAAACACTTAGAAAAGTTAAAAAGCAAAGGAGCAATTGATGAAATTTCTAAAAAATTTTTTGCTCAATCTGGAACTCAGTATTAAATGATAAAAAATACGATAGCTAAAAAAGTAATTTTCTTAATCATTCTTTGTAGCTCGGTTGTCACCGTTGTTACAACTGGGTTGCAATTTTACTTCGACTATAAAAGCAACTTGAAGGTTCTTGATCGAGAATTAAAGGACATTGAATCCAGCTTCTCTATTCCTCTATCTAGTGCATTATGGTTTATCGATCAAAATCAAGCAAAAAAACAGCTTGATGGAATTTCGAAACTTCCCCACATTGCATTTGTTATTTTAGATTCACAGGATATGGGGGAAATAAAAATAATTAATGAACATTCTCGATTTTATACAAATAAAGTTATCAAACTTGAACTGAACAATCGGTTTTTAGGTGAACTTAAAATTGGAATGACTCAAGATCTTGTTGTTAATAGTTTATGGAATAAACTTTTACTTATTTTTATCTCAAATGCCCTTAAAACCTTTGTAGTCGCGATGTTTGCTCTTGTGGTTTTTGACCGATATATAACAGAACCTCTTAAAAAAATTTCAGATGAGTCCTCAAGATTAACCCTAGAACAAAGAAATCTTACTAAAAGAAAACAATTTCAACGAAAAGACGAAGACGAACTCGATATGGTCTCAAATGCAATTCAAGAAATGCAGGACAATTTCTACGATTCATATAAAAAACTCCAAAATGCTGAAAGCCGCTTTAAAGACATCGCTTCTTTAAATCTCGCAGCACTCTTTGAAACAAATGAACTCTATCGTTTTAAACTTGCCTATTGTGGTGAATCGGATAACCGTTTAAATAATTATATTTTTATTAGCGGAAATCTATTTGATCTCCCTCTTTCATTTGATCAAAAAAATCTTTTGAATGAAAATGATGAGATCAAAAATCTCATCATAAACATTGATGACCAAACTTATATTTTAACGCTTCGACCATTTTTTGATGACGAGCAAAGTATTTTCAACGGTTATCGCGGAACAATGACGAATATAACTGAAAAATTGCTGATTGAAAAAAAATTAGAAAATCAAAATACACAACTACATCAGATGCAAAAAATTGAGTCTATTGGTTTAATGACTGCAGGTATCTCACATGATCTCAACAATCTTTTATCTATCATGAAAACTTCGCTGCAAATTTTAAGGCGCCCAAACTTAAAAACTGAAATCCAAGAAAAGTGCATCAACAATGCACTTGATGCTGTCAATAACAGCGCCTCAATGCTTCGAAAACTAATGGATTTCTCCAGAAAACAAGAACTACAATTTTCAGTAATTAGCTTAAGTGAAGAAGTTGAAGAACTTTCGGGAATCTTACGCCTGAGTGTCCCAGAAAACATGCATCTTACTTTCGACTTGAATTCAAAAGAAAAATGCTTGATCGACAAGAATCAATTTGAATCGATGTTATTAAACCTTGTCATTAATGCACGAGATGCTATGCCAAATGGTGGGAATATTCGCCTGACCACTGAAGATTCATCTTTTAATGGCGATAAAATTTATCCTGATGGGGAATACGTAAAACTTGAAATAATTGATTCGGGAACTGGAATTTCTCCTGACATTATTCATAAAATTTATGAGCCATTCTTTACCACTAAAGAATTAGGAAAAGGTACAGGCCTTGGGCTTTCAATGGTCATGAACTTTGTAAAGCAATCTGAGGGACACGTATTTGTTGATTCAACACCAAACGTAGGAACAACTTTTAGATTTTTATTCCCAAGAGCTTCAAAAGCTTAAACGTCGCTGTTGAAAAATTTTCGTTTTTGCTCATCTTTTTAAATTCGACCGGTTTTTTAAAGCCAAAATCCTTAATTGCTTTTTGTGTGTCCACTTCTAGAATAATATTTTGAATTTTATATTTCGTAATTGTCGTCTTAAATTTTTTATTTTTTCTTAAATCTATATTACATACCATCTTTGCATATTGCTTAAATTTCACATCATCGGTTTGAACTGTCAGTGTTGGAACTTCCCATTGACCTGAAAGCCATTCCATTTTATCTTTTTTATAGACCAGAACTTTATTTTCTCTAATGAATACCAATCTTAAAAGATCTAGTTCATATGCCTTCTTAATTTTCTTTTTTTCTGCCCCTATTGGTAATGTTGTTTGTTTTTTATATACATAAGCATAACAGTGTTTTTGCAATGGACAGTTTTCACAACGTGCAACTCTCGCCTGACAATAAACTCTTCCTAGATCCATCATCGCTTCATTAAGGTCACGAAAATCACCTGTATAATTTTTAATGACTTTATTTTCTAAAAAATCTTCACGAATTTTCTTTTGTAGCTTTAAACCTTTTGGTTCAGTAAAACCAAAAAATCTGGCCATCACTCTTTCAATATTGGCATCAACTGCAATTGCTTTTTGATTGGCCCCAATGGCCAAAAGTGCATCAGCGGTATAATCACCAATCCCTTTAATCGCGATTAATTCAGATCTTGATAGGGGAATCTCACCTTTAAAGTCACCTACAACTGCCTCAGCACAGGATTTTAAATTGCGGGCCCTGCGATAATAACCCAATCCCTTCCATTCAATGGCTAAATCTTCATGAGTTGCTAAGGCCAGCGACTCGATCGTTGGAAAACGTTTCATAAATTTTTCAAAATGATTGAG
>JACCDN010804071.1_pt1 | contig 17876 bp, 20 predicted proteins | sample 7441691 | NCBI WGS metagenome assembly JACCDN01 (sample SAMN15323439, study PRJNA562643) | freshwater metagenome | isolation source: river surface water | place: USA:Blue River Watershed | collected 2017-08-16
AGTGATTGCTCCGTTAAAATTGGTTATAAATAGATATTCTTGGCGATATAAGCCTAGCCTAAAATTTGTGTCTAATAAAACCAATCAAATACTTGCTAAAAGTGAGTTTTGAATTTGGATTTTTGCTAAATCCCAAGCATTTTGCTTTGTAGTAGGATTTTGCCTTGCGTTTGGATGTATTACTTTAATTACTTTATCTCCAAAATGTTGATTTAAGAATGTGAAAGTATCATTTCCTAAAGCAATAATATGAGTTGGATTTATAATCTCTAATTCCTTTATTAAAAAAGATATATTTTGAATATCAGCTGCTTTTTGCCAAAATGTTTTTCGAGCATTTTTATCACTGTCGCCTTTATTTTCTTTAACTTCATATTCTTTAACTACATCTGTAAAATAAAGATAACAATCATCTCTTTTTAATAATTCTTCAAAACATCTATAATATTTGTTTTTTTCAGTCCAATATTCAATTCCAAATGGCGACCCAAAGACATATTTTCCAGAACGTTCAATATTATATTTTGAATTAGAATCTCTAGGTTCTAACCCCAAAATAGCAAATCTATAAGTTGCTTTTTCTGAACCAAAACAAATAGGTAAATCAACACGTATGTCACCATTTACACAATCAATTTTAGACAATTTGAACGGAATTTTGCTCGTTTCTCTTTTGCCAGCTAGCAACTTATTATTTTGTATTAATTTAGAAGTGATCGTATAAAAATTAGAAAAATTATATCTTTTATGATAAAATGATTTTATCTCTTCCATTTATACTACTTAAAAAGAGAAATTATGAAAATCCAGAAAAAAATAACCAAAACGACACATACAATACCTAATCCTATCATATATGGAAGTGATTTTCTATCTTTTTCTTTAATTTGTTGCTTTTCTTCTTCTGTTAAATATGTTTCTTGATAATCATAAGAAGAGCTACTAGTAGTTGATTTTTTAGTTGGTTTTTTCTTTTTACTTTTTCCAAAAAGACCACCAGCCATTCCTACTGTTGCATCAAACATTTTTACACCATTTGTTTGAACATGTTTTTCTTTTCCTGCTTTTGTTCTTTTGTCATTTACATCCCAAGAACCTAATGCTTTTTTACCTGCCATATTTAATTAATTTATAATTTTTGAACATCAAATGACGACAAATTTAATTCCATAGCTTTTGGCTTTTTTCCAATTTTTTCTAAATATTTACTTACATCAGAATAATGTAGGTTTGATGATGATATTTCAATAACAATTGTTTCTCCTTCTTTTAATGTTTCCCAAGATGATGATCTTTTTTTTGTTAATAAAAATTTTGCCATAATTATTTAATTTATCTCTTACTTATAAGGATTTTCAGAGTTCGCCCCGTTTATTAAAGTGGGTTCTGGTCTCCACAATTTTAATTTTTATAAAATTAATGAGATAATAATTACAATCTAAGTTCAACTTAGTCTAAGTTAGCTAGAAAAATAATGAAGTAAAAAAGCGCCGGTAGCAATTATCAGTATTGCTAATACATTTGAATTTGTTATATTTTCATTAAAAAACAATGATCCAAATAGGATTGTTAATAAGGGAGTGACTAAAAATAAAAGACTTGAAAGTAATGGATTGGTTAGTTTTAATCCCAACATGCTTGAGAGTAGAGCAAAGAAAATGACAACAGCCATAAAAAAAACCTTGAAAAAATCATTCTTAACGATTAATTTCAAATCTGTTGTTTTATATAAAATGAAAGATCCAAAAGTAGCCGATAAAAAAACAAAAAATTCTTGATTACAAATAATTAATATTGCTGGAACATCGGTACCAAGATTTTTCCAATGTAAAATAGATGAAACGCCAAAAAATGCATTCATCAAAAATAAGGATATATGTTGTTTATAATGAATTGATTCATTAGACTCTTTATTTTGATATATATAAAATATAAACCCAAATATTATTAGAACAACTCCCGGTACAGAATAGTTCATAGTAATATTTTCAAAAAAATAGAGATAAATTGTTGTGAAAATTATGCCTAATAAATTGTAAATTCCTAACCATTGTAAGGGAGCTTTCTTAAGGTATAACAACATACAAAACAATCCCGCTACACCAAACATGGAACCTAATGATATATTAAAAAAAGGCAATTTCATCAAATAGGTTAATTCAAACTGTAGAAATACAAAAATGATTGTTATTGTGCTAGTAAAAAAGGATCGATAAGCCATTAATACACTAACTGGTATTTCTTGTAGATTTTTTTTCCACAAAACGTTATTTATTGCAAAAAGAATAATAGAGACTATTAGTAAAATCATATAGCGACTAAATTAAGAATTCCATTTGGATTTAGCATTTTTTTTAAATCAAATGGATTTAAATTCATCATTTTCAACTTTTCAGTAAATATATTAATCATGTCTTTTTCAAAAGCCTTGAGATTAAGATGACTTGTAACTTCAATTAAAGTATTATAAATAATATTGAGTTCAATTAACGAATTTGTTTTTGATAATTCATTTACTAACCATTCCTTAACATAATTTATATAATCGTTTTTAATTAAATTATTGTGTTCATTTATTTCATTATACCAAATACGGTATGCTATATATCTTACTTTTGGGAAAATATGAATTTCTTCAGAGCCAGTTATTGAAAATTCTTTTTCAAATAATTTTTTTCCAATTTTTAGTGCCTGGTTATCTTTTTGTAACAAATAATGACGAAACAAAACAGACAAACCAAAAATATTGTCCTGAAAATAATATTTTGAATCTTTTGAGGTTTGCTTCAAATACAAATGTATAGCTTCGGTGTATCCCTTTAATCGATGATTCGGATCATAAAGTGATTCTAACAAAACATTCCTAACAAATGGGTGCTTACCGTTACTTTTTATAAACTCTGGAAAATAATTAGTGTCTTGAAAATTTATAAATGTCTTAACCCCATAAAATTCTTTTGTTTTATAACTTTCATTTTCTAGGGTATCATAAATATCTATCAAGGGACTAAATTTTTTATTTATTACAAACCCTTTAATAACTGTTTCAATGGAATGATTTAAAAAATTAGAGTCATTAAATAAAAAATTAGAGTCATAATATTTTAAGAAATATTCCCAATCAGGATAGCCACAAAACTTTGCTAAAATGGTAAAAGTATTTTTATAAGGTTTATTTTGAGATTTATTGTGTAAAAAAAAGCGATATAAAGTAGATACAGATAAATAACCAATTTTTTCATCAACTAATAGCTGACTAATTATTTTACAATCGTTTTTTGTAGTGATATAAATCCCTGTTTTATTGTAAATAGCTTCAAGTAAAATATTTTTACCTAACATATTTTTTATATAAAAATAGTAAATTAATACTTATAACTTTTAAACCTTATTTAGTTCAAGTTGGTTTAAGTTATGCTTATTATATAAACTTTCAATCGATACAATATGGTTTACGCTATGACATCATAAAAAAACTTGCTAATGCTTTGATTTTTATAGTGTCAATTTTAGGATTATTTACCTTTAAAATTATTTTCGAGAGTAAAAAAGCACAAAATTTACCTTCGAATAGAAAATTAAAAGTAGCATTGACTATAATTTAACTTCGTTCTCTTCTATAAGACTTGAGAGTCAACTACTTTGAATAGTCCTTAGCTAATGCTTTTGACAATTTCACTAAGGAAATTCAAAAACGTGAAGCAAAAAATATCAAACGTTACAAAAGAGTTTAAGAAGTGATTGCACTCCGATATTTTGCAAATTAAATTGTGTAAATCGTCAGCAAAAAGTGAAATGATTTATGTCAAACTATTTGTAGCAATTAAAAAGGTAAATTAATCAAAAACAACTCAAAAACAGCAGTTTCTATAATTTGATAGGTAAAATAAACAGCAGTTAATAAAACTCCAAACAATATCAAAGCAAATATTCCAGCTCCTTCCCCTCCTGCTCTAAATAACGCTGCAAATAATAAAGGATAGACTACAAAAAGCACAATAATTGCTAATATTGATAGTACCAAAATTCCCAAACTATCTGACCAATTTAAAGAAAAAAAACTAATTTCATTTCGATCAGATAATTTCGAAGAAAAATACACTTCGTGTAGTTTGTTTGCATCATCAAATAGAATTCCTTTTCTCCAACTTGAATTATCATAAGCATCATCAATAAGTAACTCATCGCCATTTTCTAATTGCCCAACAACCTTAAATTGCATACTTGGACCTGTTCTTAAGTTGAGCTTTTCTGTTAATACTGTAGATAATTTTAGATTCTGAGAAATTGATTTATCGTTTAAATCCCAATCAAAAGTAATATATGACGTCCCATTTGCAGATTTTGCAAAAATTGTATCAACAACTTTTGAATCGGAAAGTAAATTATTTTTTGATTCAAAATAAGCCTTTAATTCATCACTACAATTATTACATTTTAAAGTGACTTTGTATGCTTCGTTTTCAAAAAAATTTAATCTATCTATTGCTTCAACATCAATAGACATTAATTCATTGTTGGCAAAAAAGCGTTTTTGAAAAGTATATAAATTTTTATGGTCTTCGGGCCATATATATTTTGAAGCGGAAGCAGTTTCTCCAGCACTTAATCTTTTATAAGCTTTCTTGATATTTCTTTCATTAGTATCACATGAAACGAATAGAAAAGTAATTGCTAGTAAGTAAAAAATGTACGTTTTCATTGTTTATATTTATTTAGTTTTCGAATAAATTATTCTCCGTCCAACAACCTTTCTTGAAATGATTTTGGTTTGGGTTTTTTACCTAAAATATCGTCAGGTTTAACACCAATTACTGTTAAATAATTTCGGCGTTTTTCGTCCCAAATTTCGGCTAGTTTTTTACATTTTACTGCAGCTCCAGCTGTTGTTGCCACATAACCCCATTTCATTTTTACACAAATTAGCTTGGCATGATCTAATCTCTTTTCTGAAATATCATTAATTACTTCTTTTTCTAGTTCTTGAAGTCTAGCAATTTCAGCATCAATATTTTTTTGCTCACAACCCATTAAGGTGTAAATGATTAAAAAGACAAAGAATACTCGAACTATTTTCATAAGCTGTTATATTTTTGGTAATAATTGATAGGCATTTTTTCTTTCGTCATCCGTCAAGCCTAATTCTTTTTGAGCCCTCAAAACCAAAGACCATTCTTTATCAGACATATTATTTTCCAAGTCATCCTCTTGCGATACCCAGGCCATTCTTTGCATATACCCTAAGCATTTAATTTTCCAATCCTTACCACAACCACGTAATGCTTTACACGCTTCATCAATTATTCTCTCTCTATTATAGTTTAATGATTTTCGTTTAGCATTAAAATCATCCCAGTCAATTTTTATTCCCTCTTGCTTACGAACCGTATCAAGATAAGAATCTTCTTCAGGAGTTACATTTTTTTCTGCGCCTGGAGCACCATCTGCTACTGCAATAGTCCAAACTAAATGCAACAAAGCATCATGTTTATACATTTCTTGTGCCATAATTTACTTTATTTATTTTATTGAATTAATATTTTTTTCAGTGTATACTTAATTGAAACCCAACTCATAATTAACCCCAAAAAGTATTTGAGTATCGGTTCGCTTTATTTCTATGTATGGTGTTGAATGAAAACGATATCGCAATGTTGAATAGAGTTTAAAGTGTTCGAAACTGTAAACTAATTTAGGTTCAAAATATACTCGATAATCTTTAAAATCTTCAGAATTAATTTGATAATAAATCACATTATTATTTTGTAATTTATTTGATAATTTAAAATTCAAAAAGGAACTAAAACTGTATCTATAATTAATAATATGAAGTGTTGCCTCATTGTCTGTTACATACATTTCGTTTTCATAAAAAGGCCCAAATGCAACATCTAAATAATTCATATCTTTCTTATAAATAGTTTGTCTATATCCTAAACCTAATAAATAGCGACTATTTAAAGACAACGAAACTGCTTTTTGACCTTGCACAAATGAATACAAAGAACTTTTCTTAAAAGAATAACTATAGCGCAATTGACTTGTATAATCGGAAGAAATTGTTTCGTTATTCTCTGAAATATACTCATAGTTAAAAAACAACCGTATTAAATTATTACCCCTTTTATAAGCCAATTGATTCGCTATATTTAGTTGGGTTAGTTCAATATTCCCAGTGGTGTAATTTCCATCTAAATTACTCGTAAAAAGAAATGTACTATCGGTTTTAACAGACATACTTTCAGTATTCACAATAGATTGACACCAAAACTGTTGAGGAAAAAGAGCAAAAATCAATAAAATAGTCCTAATTATCATTTAAAAAAAATTGAATTGTTTTTTCATTAAATTATTTCCATTCACCTCGTTGATAGTGTTCCGTTTTAGTTTTATTATCACATCCTTTACACTTAGAAGTTGAAAATATACCTCCACCGTCTACACAATCTTTACACAAAGGACCACAGGTATTACAAAAATCTCTAACATCACCGGTAGACCATGATAAAATTTCATCTTTAACAACAGTACCACAATTTCCACACTTAAAATCTTTATTTGCCATAATTATTTATTTATAAATTATCTAGATTTAATATCTTGAATGTCTTTTTTTAATCGTTCAATACTCTTTTTATGATTCTCAATTTGTCCTTCAGCATATTTAAAATTATTTGCTAAATTTTTTCGATATTGTTCTTTTGCTGATTTTTGAGTGGAAGATTTAATTAATTTTCGCAAATGTTCTTTGCCATTCTTTACAGTACTCTTTATTCCTTCAATCATCTTTTTTTGTGATTCAATTTGTTTCTTTTTGGATTCAATTGAACTTTTTTGTGATTCTGTTAATGCCATAATTTATTGTTTTAGTTATTTTCTGTTTTTATAATTTATAACGTATTGGATTTGCTGTCCCTTTTTTCTTAACGTGAGTAATAGATTTATTTAAATAAATGTTTTTTATTTCTTGAATTGCTTCTTCGCCATTAAACCCCCATCTCTTATTTATTTTATTATCTTCTGTTCTTACCGAATACCAATCATTAACTTTAAACACCCCTATTATTATACCTTGATATTCCGCTAAAGCAAATTCAACTTTTTTAGCCTTATTTACATCTAGTACCCAAGATTCTTTTGTAGCTTCATAAATAGATTGATTTGAATTTTTAGCACTTGCATATTTTCTATTTATGTTAATAATAATCACATTATGAAAAAGTTGCTCTAACTTAGGTGCATTATATTGTCGGATTAATTCATCTGCTGTCTTTATACCATAAAAACTGCTTTTATGCCCTGAAACTTCATTTGTAAGTTTGTTTTGCGTAAAATTGTGATAATCAATTAAACAAGCTTCTACCAAAAAAGCCTCTTTTTCTGATAATCCATGTCTAATAATTAGGTGTTGGATATCTAATTGTTTATCAAGAATTTCCTTAATTTCATTTTTCTTTAAAGAATCAATATTTGATTTATTTTCAAGGACCTCAGATTTATGAGCAAATACTCTATTATCAATTCCCTTACCGATGTAAAATATTTTTCCCGATATAGGATTTACTAATGCATAAACATAATAACCCAGTTTTGTAGCTGTTAAATTATCAAACATATATTGTGAATTTTTTTTTTAATTTCAATAAAATTTAAATTCTTGGTGAATTAAAAACAGTTGTTTATTATAAACGATTTTAATTCATTATAGTTTAACTCTTTAGATGCTTTAAAAGCTACTTTTCGTTTCTTTTCATCTTTTACTCCTGCAAAAGTTAGTCCCTTAGGTAAATTAGAATAATCTTTGATTCCCAGTAGTTCAATACCTACTAGCTCTGTTTGCTTAGGAGGATTTTGTAAGTATCCGAAATCAAATTTTACTGAACTACTCATAATTTCATATTTTGACCCTTTTTCATTTGCAATAGCGAAACATGTATCAAAGAGATTATGATAGGTTTTGAGTTTGATTTCAACTCCATCTTTTTTTGCACCATTTTCTATAAGTTCTTTTTTTAAGGTATCCATTTTGGTAGTTATATTTGAAAAAACTGTTTTTTTACCTCTTTTTTCAATAGCTCCTTTTATATTTACATCATCATCTACATTTGTAATTGAAGCAAATTTTAAGGCCATTACTATTTTTTCGTCTAATACATCTGCTCTATTTTCAAATTTTGTTCTCAAAAAGTTGAATAACTCGATAATATTGAAAACCTTTGATTTTAGGTACACATCATTCTGGCAAGCTCCATAAATAATTTGTTCCCAATCCTCATCTAATTTATCATTATCACCATACTTTTGAATGTCATTTTTTACCGATTCTAAATCAATATTATTTTTATTAGCAAATCCTTTATCCCAATCATATATATCTGACATTTGAGTAATCAATCTAAATATTTTTGGATAGGATATTTGTACACCTATCATTGCAAATAAGATTAAATCATCTTCAGAATCGGGTTCATTATCTCCAAATTCTGAAGCATCTTCTTGAAAATCTGAATTACGTAAACTTCTCAATAATGAAAAGGAATTTATATACCTTTTTAAACTTCGAGGATTGAAACCAATTGTGTATTTTACAACATTTGTGTACGAATCATTCAATTCATCTGGAATTTCAATAGACAAGGAACTTAATTTTTCAGAAAGTAAATTACCCATATCATAAGTCCCCGTGGGCATTGAAAATGGAACTTGAATAATTTTGTCAAAGAAAGATCTGAACTCTCTTTCATTTTCTTCTGTTTTCTTTCCGAATTTAGTTTCTAACCCTTTAACTACTACATCGTAGTCAATGGCTAACACAAATACACAATTTGGAACATCAAATAAGTTTTTTAAACTTTCTAATACCTCTACAGCTTGATCTGGGGGGATACGATCTAAATCATCAACTAGAAAAACTACTTTTTTATAATCGTTACCCTTATCTTCTATTAATTTTGAAATTATAATTTCAATTTCTTTTTTTATATCGGCGATTTCTGCTTGTTCTCGAATAGACTCCTCATTTACTACAGCATCTTTTAGGTTTACACCAGTTTGATTTGATATTACTTGATTTGCAACGTTTCCAAAAAAAGAAAATACTTTTTTTAAACCGTCTCCAGTTTTATCTTCTATAGTCCATTTATCACCACAGCTTAGCTTTAAATTTGTAAGCATACCTTTCAAAATAGCAGGTGTGGTTTCGGCGGGATTTCTAAACATACTATATTCCCAAGTATTTACCCAAGATGTAGCGATATTTTCACGCTTAAAATGTTCTAATAACATATAAAGCATGGATGTTTTCCCTGTACCCCATTCGCCTTGAAGTCCAACAGTCAATGGTGTATCACCTTGCTTAATAAAATTTGACAAAACAGCACTATAACGAGACATCTTTAATTTATCCTCATCATTTTTTTCTATAGGCTTGTCAGTAATACAGGATGCAATATTCATTTTAATTTAATTTTAATTATTTAATTTTACTAGTATATATGATGCAATTTAAGCTAATTATATTTACATTTGGCCCAAAATTAGCCCATATGAAAAACGATTATGCACAACTATTAATAGATGTTCAAAAAAAATCAAACATTTCAATACGTTCAATTAAAGATTTAAAGCTACTTAGAATTGAATTGGATAATAACCTAGAAAAAACTATAGGTTTTAATACGTTAAGAAGATTATTTGGATTTTTACCCACTACAAATCCTTCAATTTCTACATTAAATGCATTATCAAAATATCTTGGATTTTCATCTTTTCCAAATTATAAAAACCATCAATCCAACTATTCTGAATGGTACTTTCAACAAAATTTGTTACGATTACAAAGACAAAAAAATATTTCAGTTGAAGCAATTCAGGAAATTAACATTGGATTACGAGATGAGAACAATTTAGTGTATCTAGCCTATTTTATTGCTTATCAAATTGAAAAAAACAATTTACAAAATTTAATATCCATATTTAATCTTATTCATGTATCAAATATTTCACATACTCAACTTCACAAACTATCGACCATTGTTATTACAAGCTTAAATAATTTACCGGATGATAAAGCTTTACCTATTTATTCTTTGTTAATATCTAACGAAATTTTTAGAAATAATATTACCTTACCCTATATAGACTACATCCATTTAAATTCAAGATACAGTAAAGTTCTTACACTAATAGAAAATCATGCAGCAAATTCTTCTGATTTGCTATTCGTTACTTTAATGAAATATTACAAGCATTTTTATTGTGAAGAAAGTACTGATTTTACCTATAAAATAGAAAAACCAAAAGGTTTTTCAAATTTTTACTCGGTACTAAAAGGGCGCTTTTATGGCTGTTGCATCATGCAATCCGACCAAATTTCAAAAAAACTGAAAAAAGAAATATTTGCAGAGTGTACAGAAACGAAAATTAGTTTTTTCTTTGAAGAAATCATACCTTCCTTAGTAATCAAATCAGAATATGATTTTTTAATTGAAATTTTTGATCGTTATTACGAAGAACTTTTAGAATCTGATATTTGGTCAACCACTACTTCAAATGCATTATATTTAATTGGACTGGCTAATCTTAATTGGAACAATAACCAAATTTCGAGCGCTAAAACAAACTTAGAACTCATAAATTTAGAACTCGTAGAAATTGGATATTATGAGTACGTATCCTTATTTTATTACTTGACAAAATTAAAAATAAGTTATTCAGAATCAGATTATAATGAAAATAACATTATTTATAAAAAACTTTGTTCTCTAGTAGAAAGCACTTATTTCACAAAATTTTTAACTGTTTCAAAAGCATATTGTCTATTTGAATAGTTATTTGCTTATGATTTTGAAATATATAACTGCTTAAACCCATTACAAAAATATATGCATTTACATATAAAACGTCTTCCAGTCCATCGCAGTCGTGATTATAGAGATATGCCAGATAATATTCGTTTATTAATACCGTCAAAAAAGAATTCCTAATGTAATTTATTATCATGATATAGTTTATACTATAGATTTATGTCAGGTAAAAAATGGAAAAAACTTGACATTTAAAATAAAATCTTTATATTTGTTGCTGAATATGAAAGTAACAGATAAAATAGCAGCTAAAATAAATCGAATAGATACTGGAGATGTATTCGGATATGATACACTTGGATTGACTTCAAATGAAATTATTGCAGGAGCAAAAGCATTAAGTAGATTAGTTGATAAAGGTGTTATAAAAAGAGCTAGAAAAGGTTATTATTATAAGCCAAAAATTACGGTATTTGGCGAACAAAAACCTAGAGAAGATGTTTTGCTTTCGCTTTATTTATTTGAGAAAAACGAACAAGTTGCTTATATTACTGGAACAAAATTGTATAATAGATTAGGTTTAACTACACAAGTTCCTAGTTCTATACGAGTGGCTTCATTGGACAAGCAAGTTAAAGGTAAAGCAGGAAATATTATAATTAAGCCGGCAAAGAGTTATGTGAAAGTAACTGCCGATAATGTAAAATATTTGGAACTATTGGATGTTATTAAAGATTTGAATACTATTCCAGACTTACAAAAAAGTGATGGAATTGTTTATTTAAAAAAAGTGATTTATAATTTTGAAACTACAGAAATAAAAAAATTAATTACTTATGGTGTTGCTTATCCGCCAAAAGTCAGAGCTTTGCTTGGCGCGCTTTTAGAAGCAATGAATATTGACACAGCCAACCTTTCTTTATTGAAAAAATCGATAAATTACTCAAGTAGTTATGAGTATGGAATTACTCCTAAAATGCTTTCGACTGTTAACTCTTGGAATATAGTATAATGAATTTACATTTAGATAAAAAGAACTTTGAAGGTGCTGTAGTAGCTGCTGCAGACTATTTTGGAATACCTGAGATTTTTATCGAAAAAGATTATTGGGTTACATATGCATTGCATCAACTTTTTCATTCTGAAGTAAAAGATTTGATTGTTTTTAAAGGTGGTACTTCTTTATCAAAATGCTATTATGTAATTCAACGATTTTCTGAAGATATTGATATTGTAGTTGTAAAAAATGATGGTGATAGCGGAAATGCTTTGAAAGAAAGATTAAAAGATGTCACTAATGTCATTGACAAATCTATCTTAGACGTTGTACCAGATGATCCAAATACAAATAAAAAAGGTAGTGTTAGAAAGATAATTTATTCCTTTCCAAAAGTTGGTGTAAACGGAACTTATGGCGAAGTGAGAGAAAATATAGCATTGGAAGTTTCTCATATGGGTAATACTGAACCCTATCATGTCAAACAAATTAGAACATTGATTGCCGATTATATTAAAACAACTGCATCGACTGAATTAATAGCTCAGTTTGGATTAGAAGATTTTGAAGTTAGAGCATTAGCTGTTGAACGTACTCTATGTGAGAAGATAATTAGTTTGGTTCGATTTTCGTATACAGAAAACCCACTTGAAGATTTATCTAATAAAGTTCGTCATACTTATGATTTAACACTATTAATGAAGCTTTATACTATCAAGGACTTTGTTAATTCCGCTTTATTTGACACTATGTTGCAACAAGTTGCTAAAGATGATGACAAAGCAATACCTAACGATAAAAATTGGTTGTACAACCACCCGAAAAATGCGCTAATTTTTAGTCAAACTGAAATGGTTTGGAATACTTTGAAAAAGTTTTACTCTGGCTCAAAATTCAATGAACTCCTTATTGGCACAACAAAACCACCCAATGAAAATGAAGTTTTTGAAACTTTAGTATTTGTTTCTAAACGAATAGAAGAAATTGAGTGGGATATAAAAGAGTAAATACTGGAAAATTTTTGCTTAAAAAAAAGTTATAATAGAAAATAACATACTATTTCCGATCTATAGAAGACATTTAGTAGAAATGAAAATATTCAATTACCATATTTATAATGGAAAATTTTTGCAAAAAACAGGATTATAGTGGAAAATAACATGCTATTCTCAACCATAATAACACATTTAGTGGAAAATAATAACTAATCTTGAGTTTCAAAAGCAATTTTAATGACACTATTAGTTGTTTTTTAATAATTCTAGTAATCTAAAATTGATGTATATTTTTTCTTTACCTATAGTTTCACTTTTCAAAAATCCTGCTTCCTCTAAGGCTATTAAATAATTTCCAATAGTTTTTAATGAAGCAATCCCTTCTGATTCTAACTGAGTTCTTTTAGTATATGGTAATCTGAATAATGCTTCAATCAAATCTTTAGAATATACTTTGGGCAATTTTTGTTGCATTTCTGCTGACATATTATTCATTAATTCTTCTATTCCAGCAATCTGATTTCTTCCTTTTAAAGCTGTTTTTTCTATCATATCTAGCATGTACAAAATCCAATCTTCCCAGTTACCTTCTTCGGTTACCTTTCTTAAATTAGTGTAATATTCGTTTTTGTATGTGATAATGTAATTGCTCAAATACAAGGCTGGTAAATCAAGTAAACCTGAAAGTTTTAAATATAATAATAAAATTATTCTACCTGTTCTTCCATTCCCATCAAAAAACGGGTGTATCGCTTCAAACTGATAATGAATGATAGCCAATTTAACCAATGGATCAATTCTATCATCTGCATGTATAAAATCTTCTAAATTTTTTAGTTTTTCACGAATTACCTCTTCTCCTTCTGGTGGGGTATAGACTACTTTTCCAGTCACAGGATTTTTTAATTGCGTTCCAGGAGCGTTACGAATACCAGATGTATTCTCTTTAATGATTTGCATTAATTGAATAAACAAATTAGTCGACAATATTGGACGCTTTTCTATTTCTTGAAAGCCAAACCATAATGCATCTTTATAATGCATAACTTCTTTTGTTGCGGGATTATTGTACTTTTTTTCTGCAATTGATGCCATAAAAAGTTCATCTTGCGTAGTAATAATGTTTTCGATTGCAGAACTGGCTTGTGCTTCTTGTAAATTGATAGTGTCGATAAATAGAGTTGGGTTTGGCAAATTTGTAATTGCCCCTTTTAACTCAGATAATGCTCTACTTGATGTAATTAATTTTTTTAAAATATTTTTTGATTCTAAATCAGAATTGGGTGGTAACAATGGTAAGTCATTGTAAGGTGTTTCAGGGTTGTAGTTAGAATTCATCATCGTAAAAACATTTAAAATGAATGTAAATTTTTCCTTATACTTAATTTCGAGAGTAAAAATAATAAAAATTTACCTTTAAAATGATTTTCGAGAGTAAAAAAACATAAAATTTACCTTCGTATAGAAATTTAAAAGTAGCATTGACTACAATTTACCTTCGTTCTCTTTTAAAAGATTTTACTATCAACTACTTTGAATAGTTAATTGCTCAAGATTTTGGAATATATATCTGTACTAACCATTACAATAATATATGCATTTACATATAAAACGTCTTTTTTCAATAAAATTATATGTTTTTACATATAATTTATTAATTTTTTGTGGAATTAAATCCAAACTATAGAATTGAATCAAAAAAATTTGAACTTTCGATTCAAAAATTTGTTTTTCTCGAACCAAAACACTAGTTTTACCTTGTATATTTTATACTTTAAAAAAGTAGTTACCCTATGAGTTACCCTGTGTAAATTCGAAATTGGGAAGCACCGAAAACATTGATAGTTACAAAAGAGTTCGAGAACCTCTTTCTCCGCGGAAAGCATGTTTCAAAAGAAACATAAAAGTTCAAAAACCCTTTAAACACCAGTGTTTGAAGGGTTTTTTCGTTTTTAGAAAAGTGTCAAAAAACACATAAAAACGCCTAATTTAGTTACCCTATAGGTTAGCTTTCATTATATTCTTGGCCTTACTGTTTAGCTTTTTAGAGTTCAAATTACGAATCCTCTTATGACAAGCATTCTATTTCTTGCAACCCCTATCCTAACGATTACATTTGGCACCTTATTTTTTAAAGAAAAAATAAGTATCGCTAATTGCATTGCAATAACAATTATTGCTGCGGGTGCATTTATCTTACAGTATCAAAATATACTACATAAGTAATCAATCCATTTTTAGTAATTTAATCTTAAAACAAAAATCATGAAATCAATAATTAGCCTTGTATTTGCTCTCTTATGTTCTGTAACTCATGCTCAAAAAGTATTCAGCACTCAATATGCCAATCAGGCAGAAGTAAAGGTTTTTGTCGTAAAATATGAAAACCAGGCCGACTTAAAAGTTTACAAAGTGAAGTACGAAAACCAAGCAGGTGACAACAATGGCAAATGGTATTTTACACAGTATTCCAATCAAGCCAAAATGAAAATTTATTTTGTGGACTATGAAAATCAAGCCGATGTTAAGATCTACTTTGTTCCTTATGAAAACCAAGCTGGGTGGCGCAATAACGAAAAAAAACATCATTTTTATTAATATAGTAATCTTCATTTCATTTCGAGATACAATAACTGTATCGAATTTTTTTTATCTATAATGAATTATAAAATAATAAAAAGTTATTCGGAATTTTTTTTAATTTATCAATTCTTTATTTATGCTTATTCCTCTATTATTTGCACTTCAATTTGATAAAATTTAAATTTATCGGTTTTATCTAGTTAACTATATAATAAATAAAGATGAGGAAAATTCTCTTATTGCTAACATTGTTGATGTGCTGTGGCATTTATGCGCAAGGCGTATTTTTTAAAATGGGTAAAAATTATACGTCATTTTCGTATAAAAACATAACCCCACAAACTGAAAAAATTAAAATTAGCGGAACGGGTTCAAGCTACGAATTAGGCTATACTCTTCCCTTAAAATACAAAGATTTTTCTTGGTCATCAAGTATTACCTTAAACGATTATAATGCTACTGGCGAATCGAGAAACAATAATTTAGAATGGAAAACGTCCTATTTTGGATTACAAAATACTATAGATTATCAATTCTATGATTCGTTTTATTTTTTCATAAGTGCGCAAGCCGGACTTAATTTGTCAACAATAATCTATGGAAAACAGCAATTGAATAATTCCACAAACAATTTGACCAGTCACAAAGATTTTTCTGGTCTCATCATTCAACCTGTTTTGGGTGTGAATGGTAAGTATTTTATTTCAAAATCAGGTTATTTAAGCCTAGGATGTAATTTTACAAAAAGCATTTCCTTAAACCCTACCCCTGAAAAAGTATCTTTTAATACATTCCAAATTTTATTTGGAGGTTATTTCGAATTGAATAAAGACAAACATTTATGAGAAAATTACTGTATCTAATCGTTTTATTGTACAGCTCTTTCATCGTTGCACAAAATAATGGCATTACTTATCAAGCTGTGATTTACCATCCCAATGGTCAAAACATACCGGGTCAAAATATTCAAAACACCCCGATGGCCAATAAGTTAATTTGTCTTCAATTTTCCTTAATAGATGACCAATCTCAAGTGGAATATAGAGAAACCATACAAACCACAACAGATGCATTTGGAATGGTGAACTTGCTTATTGGATCTGGAACCCAAACAGGAGGATATGCCACTACATTTGAAACTGTAGATTGGACAACTCAAACCAAATCACTTAAAGTAGAATTAGACACCAGAGGAACATGTCAAGAATTTATTGCATTGAGTGACAATCCACTCTCAACAGTTCCGTATGCATTTTCGGCACAGACCGCAAATGCCATTTCAGGCATTGTTGCTATCGAAAATGGAGGAACCGGTGCTGCAAATGCAACTGAAGCAAGAACCAACTTAGGGCTAGGAAACGTAGACAATACTTCAGATCTCAACAAACCCATTTCAACGGCAACTCAAATCGCTTTAAACACAAAAGAAGATCTTTTAAACAAATCAACCAATGTTAGTACAGACGGCACTTCAGATATAAAATATCCATCTGCTAAAGCTGTTAAGGATTATGTTGACGGCTCAATTGCCATTGCTACTATCCCTGATGCTACTACAACGGTGAAAGGAAAAATAAAATTATCAGGTGATTTAGGAGGTACTGCTGACCTACCAACCGTTCCTGGATTAGCGAATAAAGAAAATACAGCGAATAAATCTGCTGTAACGACACTAGGAAACAGTGATGTTTTATTCCCTACTCAAAATGCCGTTAAAACCTATGTGGACACACAAGTAGCTGCTGCAACAATTCCCGATGCTACAACTACTTTAAAAGGAAAGATCCAATTAGCAGGTGACTTAAGTGGAACAGCGGCGGCTCCTACTGTTCCGGCTCTAGCAACCAAAGAAAATACGGCCAACAAATCTACCAGTACTTCTTTAGGTACTAGCGATGTGTTGTTCCCTACTCAAAATGCCGTTAAAACCTATGTGGATACAAATATCACATCGGTAAATACTTCAAATACCGCATTACAAGCTACAGTGACTGCTAATGCAACAGCAACTACTAATGCCCTGGCACTCAAAGAAAATACAGCCAATAAATCTGCTGTAACAACACTAGGAAATAGTGATGTTTTATTCCCTACTCAAAATGCCGTTAAAACCTATGTAGATACACAAGTAGCTGCTGCAACAATTCCCGATGCTACAACTACTTTAAAAGGAAAGATCCAATTAGCAGGTGACTTAAGTGGAACAGCGGCGGCTCCTACTGTTCCGGCTCTTGCAACCAAAGAAAATACGGCCAACAAATCTACCAGTACTTCTTTAGGTACTAGCGATGTGTTATTTCCAACACAAAATGCGGTAAAAACCTATGTAGATACGAATATTTCAGCAGTAAATAATGCGAATAGCGTACTACAAGCTACTGTTACAGCCAATGCTACTGCATCTACTACTGCTATTGCAGCTGTTCAAGCTGATGTTGATGCTAATGAAGCTACAAGTGTTGCTGCAGATACAGCATTACAAAACAACATAACTAC
>JACCDN010880370.1_pt1 | contig 17874 bp, 17 predicted proteins | sample 7441691 | NCBI WGS metagenome assembly JACCDN01 (sample SAMN15323439, study PRJNA562643) | freshwater metagenome | isolation source: river surface water | place: USA:Blue River Watershed | collected 2017-08-16
AGCCCAGTAGGCCATCAATTTCGCTGCAGCATAGGGACTTCGCGGTTTGAAAGAACTTAACTCATTTTGCGGAGGTGGCGTTGAGCCAAAAAGCTCGGATGTGCTGGCTTGGTAGAATCGCGTATTGATTTCAGCAGAGCGAATCGCCTCTAAAAGGCCAACTACACCGACTGCATCGACTTGTGCGGTGTACTGCGGCATCGCAAATGAAACTTGAACATGTGATTGAGCTGCCAAGTTATAGACTTCGGTCGGATTAATCTCCCTTACTAAATTTGTGAGGCCAACACCGTCAATCAAATCACCATAGTGTAAGAACAATTTTGTATCTAAATCATGCGGATCTTTATAAATGTGGTCTATCCGGGACGTATTGAAGGTTGATGACCGCCGAATCAGACCATGAACCTCATAGCCCTTTTCTAAGAGTAATTCAGCCAGGTAGGAACCATCCTGACCGGTAATGCCAGTTATTAATGCAACTTTCCGTGTCATTTCTTAATACCACCCTTTCTGTCAGCTTCTCTGTACCATTTAATCGTCGAGGCAATACCAGTAGCTAATTCAATTTCCGGCTGCCAGCCGAGATCCATAATCCGTTTGACATCTAAAACTTTTCTTGGGGAGCCGTCAGGCTTGCTTGAATCCCAAACAATTTCTCCCTTGTAGCCCGACTGAGATGCTACTAATGTTGCTAACTCTTTGATTGACACATCAGCACCTGTGCCAATATTCAAATGTAAAATCGAATCATATTTATCCAGGGCAACAAAAACAGCTTTCGCAAGATCATTGGCATGCAAAAACTCTCTACGAGAAACTCCAGTTCCCCACAGAGTTACTGACTTTGCATCACTCTCAACAGCTTCCACAAATTTCCTAATCAAAGCCGGAAGTACGTGAGAGGTCTCAAGATTAAAATTATCATTAGGCCCATAAATATTTGTCGGCATCAAAGAAATCCACTTTTTACCATATTGCTTTCTAAAAGATTTAACGAGCTCTAAACCTGCAATCTTTGCTATTGCATAAGCAGAATTCGTTTCTTCAAGAGGACCAGTTAAAAGGTACTCTTCCCTAATTGGTTGCGGAGCTAAACGAGGGTAGATACAGCTCGAACCCAGAAAAACGAATTTCGAAACATTTGAAATGTAAGACGCCTTCATCAAATTTTCTTGAATCATCAAATTCTCTAACAGGAAATCAACAGGAAATTGACTATTCGCTTGAATTCCACCGACTCGAGCCGCAGCATCGATAACTACGTCTGGTTTACTGCCCTCGATAAAATCTAAGGTGGCCTTAAAATCAAACAAATTCACGTCTTCTCTCGAAGAAACAATGAGTTCATGCCCCTGGTCAAGAGTTGCTTGACTTAGTGCAGTGCCAACTAATCCGCTTGCTCCCGCAACAAATATGCGCATTTGAGAAGGTTATCAGGGATTGGTTTCCCGAAGGCTCTCAGCGGGTTCATTTGTACCAGGTAAAAACCATATTTAGTGGAGTACCCTAATCTCAATGTCCTTTAGGGAGTGTTATGGCCATCAGGAATCGAATTCGTCCATTCAGAAGTGCAGAGTATTCAAAAATTTGGCGAACAATCTCCGTAGCTTACTTTCTACTCCACTTTTCTTTCCTGTTTATTCTGGGGAGGATCACGGCACTTGGCATTGATGAGGACGGATATTTACGAGTTTTCCAAAATGTATATAGAGAGAATTTCGACATTAAAACACAGTTGAGTTGGCCAACTGATAGCAAGATGCTACTTCAATTGATTTACCTTCCAGCAAAAGTAATTTCTCTTCTAGGAACGCCCGACTACATTTCTATTCGTCTGCAATCAACTTTTTTGTTTTATATTACTTGCTGGATTATTTTTAAGGGAATACCCTCAACTAATTTTAAATTAAATGTCACCCTTTTAGTACTTTTTATGTTTTCTCCAAGCGTATTTGTATGGACTTCACTTGGGCTTCGCGAAAGCTATATTTTTTTCTGGATCACAATTACTTGGCTCGCGCTTACTAAATTACTTGAAAACAATTCGAAGAGGCATTTGTTACTTCTATTTTTTGGCATAAATGGATTAGCAACTACTAAAGTATATTTATTTGTTCTTGTATTAATCATGGCGACTGTGATTGCGCTCTTTTCGTTAAGATATAGAAAATTAAAAGAAACCATAATTTTACTCCTAATGCTGTATTCACCTGTATTTCTACTCCCAGGCATCCAGAGCGAATTAACTTTAGGCGCAAAAAGTTTAATTCAGGTAGAAACCACGCCTCAATCGACTAGCAGTGATCTAGAGACCGATCAGAATAACTTAGATCCAAACAATAATAATTCAGAATCTAGTCATAATAATCAAAACCCAAAAAGTTTTCATGAGGAGATGTTTAAAAGTGATATCAACGAAGGTCTCACAGAAATCAACGAAGGTCTCACATTGAAATTACTTTTAGAGCAAATTGATGATAATGCGTTGCTAAGATCATTACTAACAAGTTCTGGCATTCTTAATCGTCTCAATTCTGTCATTACAGATAATTCCGCCGAAAGAAAGATAATCTCGAAGAATAATGAATTTAATAATGGTTCATTAACTAATCTTAATCAGCTTTTTATCGCTGTAATCAAATTCCTAATTCTTCCCATTCCCTTTGTAAATAATGGAAGTTTCTTCATAAATTTACAATCTATAGAGAGCCCGTTCATATATTTTTCTTACATAATTTCCTCTTGTATGGTATACACAGTCTTGAAGCGAAGAATTCCAAAAACTCAATTATTTTATGGACTATGTTTTTTTGCATTTATTTTCACGATTCAATCTGCTCTCATCGAAGTTAATTTGGGAACATTGGTTCGACATCGTTCGATATTGAGTTTAGCTATTGTTTTAATTTGCATAGAAGCAAGTAGCAGATTATCAAGTTCGCGACGAAGTCAGTTCGATGTAAAGTCTTGAGATCTTATCGAGATAATTTGATAAAGAGAAATTGTTTTCGATTCTTTTTTTAGCTGCATCCCCCATCTCTCTAAAATGGAATTCGTGATTGACAATATTTTCGAGAATTTGTACAATCTGATCTCCTTCTTTTTCAGTGATAAATCCTGTGACTTCATTTATCACAACTTCAGGAATGGATCCGACATTAGTACCTATTACCACCTTAGAGTTATAACCTGCTTCAATCGCACTGAGTGGTAAACCTTCATTATCACTGCAGATCACGAGAATATCTAGAGCAGACATAACTAAGCCGACATCAGTTTGCCACCCTAACCATCTGACTGGTAGTTCTAAGTCATTTATTTGCTTCTTAACAAATTGTGAAAGATCTCCTTCACCCGCTATAAAGAATGAAATCGGTAGAGACTTCTGTGAGGATTTTTGTACGACCTCCAAGAATCGGTCTGGCCTTTTGATGTTTGTGACTCTCCCAAAATAACCACAAACTAAATTACCTTTTGGAATATCTAAGTACAATTGTTCATGTGCAAATTTCATTGAGTATAGATTCGGTTCAACTACTCCTGGATGTATAACTCTATACTGCTCAACTTTGCCAATTTTGGAAGCTAATAAATCTTCGCTTACCTTTTGTCCAACAGCTATCAGTACTTCGGTTTTTCCTGCAAGTATTCTTTCTATGTATATGAATATATGACTTTTTATTGCACTGAAATAACCAAAGAGTATATGGCCATGATATGTATGTACCGAAATTACATTACGTCTCGATAAGACTGCAGCAATTCTCCCAAGTAGCCCTGCCTTTGAGGCGTGTGTATGAATTATGTCCGGCTGATATTGTCTAATTGCCTTTGTTAGTTCAATCAACGCATGGAAATCTCCACTTAGATTAATTTTTCTCCCAAGCCCTTTTACTATTGTCGCGTCAATATCTTTCCCATGCGTTTTGAGGTAGTTCGCTTCCTCGGGTTCGCATTCACCAGCAAAAATTTTTTGGTCAAACAAGCTCGAATCTAGTCCCCGTACGCTGTCGGAAATCATGACTGCAGGTCCACCAACATTCATGCGGGAAATAACATGCATGACCTTAATCTTTGAGTTAGTTGCAGTCATTTATTCAAATTGTCCTTAAATAGTGTTTATTTGGGTGATTTTTTTCTTACAAAATGTATGCTAACACCCATGCAGAAAAGACATCCAGAGGAAATCGCGATTATTGGACAAGGGTACGTCGGGCTCCCATTGGCGATGTCGGCAGTAAAAGCAGGCTGGAAAGCCTACGGGGTAGATCTTGATGTTGAGAAAATTAATAACCTCCGACTAGGTATCAGTCCTGTTGAAGATATTCAAGATAGTGATGTTAAATCGGCCTTGACACGAAATCTTTATGAGCCGACCACTGACTTTAAAGTGATTTCTCATGCAAGTGTCATAGCTATATGTGTCCCAACCCCATTAGATGATTCATTGAAACCAGATTTATCTATGTTGCGATCGGCGGTCACGTGTATTGCTCCGTACTTGGAAAAAGGAACCTTGATAGTTAGCGAATCAACTTCCTTCCCTGGCACGCTTAGGAATGTAATCATTCCCATAATTATGGAGCACAAAGGAAATGATTCGAAAGAATTAAAGTTTGCATCTGCGCCGGAAAGAGTAAACCCAGGAGATAAGATTTGGAATCAGCTGAATACACCCCGACTGGTTGGTGGAATTGATGGGGGTTCATTGGAAGTTGCCGTCCATTTCTATCAACAGATTTGTTCCTCTGTAGTCCAAGTTTCATCTCCTGAGATAGCGGAGGCGGCAAAGCTACTCGAAAACACTTTCAGACTTGTCAATATCGCCTTGGTAGATGAGTTGGCACAAGCTTGTGCTGCAGCGGACTTATCGGTCTATGAGGTGATAAATGCTGCTGGAACTAAACCATATGGATTTATGCCCTTCTACCCTGGCGTTGGTATTGGAGGTCACTGTATTCCTGTTGATCCTTCGTATTTAACTAGTTGGGCAGATACGAATGGTGTCTCGTTAGACTTAACTAAGGCTGCCAATCAAGTGTCTAGGTATATGCCAACTTATGTTGCACGACGTGCACTTAGCTTAGTACCAGAAATTTCAAATCCAAGAGTTTTAATTCTAGGGATTGCTTACAAGTCCGGTGTAGCTGATGTACGCGAGACACCTGCCCGAGAATTGAAGCTAGCGCTCGAAAATCTAGGGGCGCAGGTAATTTGGCACGATCCCCTAGTTACAAATTGGGAGGGAACTACTTCGGTTGAATTGAATGTTGAATACGATGTTGCAATTTTGGCAACACATCAACCTAGCATGCAATTAAACTTACTTCCCAACAACCTAAAGCCATTGTTAGATTGCACTAACTCAAGAATAACTGGGAAAAAAGTATTCAACCTCTAGGGTCTCATAGCCTTCGCAATGTCATCCACAATGTTTTCCAGAGAAAGTTGCGGTTCCCATCCAGTCAATTGCCGAATTAATCCAATATCAGGGACACGTCGTTGCATATCTTCAAAACCATTACCGTAAGCCTCTTGGTAATCTAAAAACACTAGTTCACTTGTGGAATTGAGCCGCTGCTTAATAAATTCAGCTAAGTTCAATATGGAAATCTCTGCAGAGTTCCCAATATTTATTGCCCGACCAATTGTGTCTTTAGAAAATGCAATTCCGATCAGAGCATCTACCGCGTCCTGAACATGAATAAAACAACGCCTTTGCTCCCCATTTCCATAAATTGTGATCGGAGAATTTTCAAGTGCTGACGAAACAAACCGGGGTACCACCATGCCATAAGCACCCAATTGCCGAGGACCGACCGTATTAAAAAAACGGGCAATCCTAATTTCGAGAGATTTCTCAAGGTGATACGCGTATGCGAAGGATTCATCAATAGCCTTAGCTTCACTATAGGACCAACGCAAAGTGAGTGGGTTTCCAAGAATTCGATCGCTATTTTCAGACAAAGAATCTGAAGTATTTTTGCCATATATTTCACTGCTACTAGCAATCAAGACAGGTACCGAGTAATGATCTGCAGCTGAGAGAACGTTTTCTGTGCCGGTTAGGTTAATGTACAGACTTTGTAGTGGTTTTTGAACGATATTAAATACTCCTACAGCCGCAGCTAAGTGAAAGACATATTCACATTTTGCAACTAGATTAGATACCAAAACAGAATCTAGTACCGAACCTTGGATTAGGTCTAAAGCTTTTTTATCGGTAATGCTTTCTAGATTCATTCTTGAACCGGTACTGAAATCGTCTAGTACGCAAACGTCATGACCAAGATTAAGCAATCTTTCTACAAGGTGCGATCCAATAAATCCTGCTCCACCAGTAACCAGTATTTTCATTGGTAAAGGTTATCTCAGGTAGGCCGGCTATAGCGCTTTTCTTGGCAACTGGAGCAATTTTCTGCCGCGAATTTTCATCTTCACGGCGATTCCCCATCCTAGTGAAATGAAAAAAATAAGAGTCTTTCTCGCAAAATGGCTTTGTCTAATCAGGTGTTTTTCACGAATGACCTCATAAATCCGCTGATCTGAGATTCCTCCTGGCTCAATCGATGCCAATATTTTATCGATTCTAAAAGAATTTCTCTTTTTTACTATTTTCATGACTAGATCAAAATCACTCGCTAATTCAAAACCGAGATCAAACCCACCTGTATCAAGAACCCTATTGGTATTAAATAACATAGCTTGATGACATCCGCCTCGTCTATTGAATGCAAATTCCAAGCTATTTAACTTCTTGGAGGTTTTTAAGTACTGTTTGGAATCATTAAATCCCGATAGCTCATATCCACCTATCAACAAGTCCGCATCCAGCTGTTCCATTTGTTCCACGGCATATTCAAGTGTGAAATCATCATAGAATTTATCCCCGCTATTTAAAAACCACACATATTTGCCTTTAGCTTCCTTCAAACCGTGATTCATAGCAGAGTAAATTCCGAGACCAATTTGAGGATAAGTTTTTACTCTCGAGTTAGAACTGGCGAGATTCGCACTTAACTCATTTGTGCCGTCTCCAGAGGGTGCAACAATAATTATCAATTCCCAATTTTTGTAAGTTTGGGATAAGACACTATTAAAGGTTTTAGCTAGGCCTTCTTTATTATTGCGTGCAATTGAAATTATTGAGACGGAAGAAACCACTTTGTAACACCTCGCTTCCCTAGGTAAGAGAGTAGCAGTAGTAACATGTAGAGGTGAAAAAAGTCTTTGTGGTTACCAATTCCCTAACAGGTGGCGGAGCGGAGAGGGCTATGAATTTAGTTTGCTCAAAGTTAAGTGAACCCAATGGAGCTAATTTTCAGATTACTCTGGTGCCAATAAATCAGGGTCCTAGGGATCTAGTAGATCCAAATTGTCGAATCGTCCCTATGGGAAGAAAATGGCGTGGAACATTCATTAACTCATTATTTAGTTACTTGAAGTTCATCTCACTTGTCATTCGTGAAAAGCCAAAAGTCATAATTCTAAATTGTGCCCTTCCAGAATTGTTTGCGAGTTTTATCCCAATAAAAACAAGTCTTGTGGTTGTGGAACACTCCAGAAATCCTTGGTTAGGACGAGAAACCCTGGGACTGATAATCAGAAGAATCCTTAGATTTCGGAAGTCGACTTATATTTCTGTGTCAGGAGATTTGAAAATTTGGTCATCTCCAGAAATCGCTAGGTTTGTAATACCAAATCCCGTATTTCAATCTACACAATATGCAAAAAAAGAGAATGAGAATTTAATCAAACGATTAGTTTTTATTGGAAGATTAGCGATCGACAAAAATCCTGAAGCTTTTATTGAGATACTTAGTGGTTTGAAACTCTCAGGTTTAGTAATCGGTGATGGGGTCTTAATGGAAAAACTGAAGGAGCAATCTGCAAGGAAATGTTTAGATGTCGAGTTTGCAGGCCACCACTTAGAGCCTTGGAAATTGCTTGAAGAAGGTGATCTACTCATTGCACCTTCAAAGTTTGAAGGTGATGGATTGGTGATTGCAGAAGCAGTACTTGGAGGATTCCCTTTATTAGCATCCGAAATAAATGAGTTTCGAAAGTTTCATCTTTCGGAGTACTCATATTGCGCAACTGTAGATGACTTTATTTCACGAATTCAGGATTTTTCCAACAAAATAGATTCCCTGATTCCAGGCGAATTGGCTGTTGAATTACTCGCAAAGCAACGAGGAATTGATGCTATTGGAGAATCTTGGAAAAAGTTAATACAAAAAGTAATTGCAAACTAAACGCGAAATTTCCACCATTCTGGGTTATTAACATACCAATCTACAGTCTTTCTTAGTCCTGTTTCAAAATCAATTGTTGGAATGAAATTTAAGGTTTGTTGTAATTTTCGACCATCAAGTGCATACCTAAAGTCATGGCCTTTGCGATCCGCTACAAATTCAATTTCGTCAGAATTTTTCCCCATAAGACCTAAAATCATTTTCACTAAACTTAAATTAGAGATTTCTATTTGACCGGCAACATTGTAAACGTTTTGTCGAATTCCATCTAGCAATATCTTGTGAATAGCTCGTGAATGATCGTCGCAATTTATCCATTCACGCATGTTCATTCCATTGCCGTAGATTGGAATCTTTTTACCTCTAATTAGATTCGTGATAACCAACGGAATTAGTTTTTCAGGATATTGAAAAGGTCCATAATTATTGCTGCACCTGGAAATTCTGACGTCTAGGTCATGGGTTCGTCCAAATGACCGCACGATTAAATCAGATGCGGCTTTTGAAGCGGCATAAGGTGAATTTGGTTGCAATGGTTGACTCTCATCCCACGAACCTTTTTCTATTGATCCATATACCTCATCCGTGGATACATGAAGAAAAGTAGTAATATTCTGTCGAATAGAAGCTTCAAGCAAAACATGAGTTCCAAGTACATTTGTTGAAACAAAACTGGAGCTATCTGAAATTGAGCGATCGACATGAGATTCGGCGGCAAAGTGGACGACCAAATCAATTTCAGAGAACAATTCATTCACTAGCTCTGAATTCCGAATGTCTCCTTTTACAAATTCGAAACAATTATGGTCTAAGTAAGGTGACAAATTCTCGAGAGAACCTGCATAAGTCAGAGAATCCAAGACATAAACTCGTTTCGGAATTACGCCCAGATGTCCTCCAAGCAACATTCTCACATAACTGGAGCCTATAAAACCAGCCCCACCAGTAACAACAACGGTTTTTTCACTAAGTGACTCCATTTCTCTATTGTACTTCAAGCAACCTGTACACTTATTTTGTGAAGGGAATCGTACTTGCGGGTGGAATAGGGTCTCGCCTTTGGCCTATTACATTAGGAACTAATAAGCACCTTTTACCTGTGTATGACAAACCAATGATCCACTATCCAATAGCGACCATAATGGCTGCGGGTATTCGGGAGATATTGATAGTTTCTAACCCTACTGACCTAGATTCATACAAGAAACTTTTAGGGAATGGATCCGAAATAGGGGTTCAATTTCATTTTGCTACTCAAGAGAATCCACGTGGAATCGCTGAAAGTTTCATAATCGCCGAGGATTTCACTAAAGACTCTTCAATTTGTTTGATTTTGGGAGATAACATTTTTCACGGTTCTGGTTTAGGCCGACAACTAGTTGAAAATACGGAAATTATTGGAGCGCAAATTTTCGCGTACGGAGTCTCCAACCCATGTGATTATGGTGTCATTGAATTTAATGATGAAGGTGTTGCAATTTCAATTGAAGAAAAGCCTTTGGAGCCAAAATCTAACTTTGCTATTCCAGGTTTGTATTTTTTTGATAATTCAGTGATTGAGATTGCAAAGCGTGTTAAACCTAGTAAAAGAGGTGAGCTCGAAATCACCGATGTGATAAGAAATTACATGGACGAGGGGAAGCTTCAAGTATCAATCCTTCCTCGCGGTACAGCGTGGTTGGATACAGGTTCAATACAAAACCTCCATGATGCATCCTCGTACATTAGAGTTATCGAGGAACGGCAGGGGAGTAAAGTTGGATGCATCGAGGAAGTTTCTTGGCGACTCGGTTGGATTCAAGATTCACACTTAGAATCTATTGCAAATAAATACGCAAATTCTCCATATGGTAACTATTTACGTAATCTGCCGCGGTCGCGTGAATTTGGAAATGACCTAAATTGAATCGAGCTCAAGAAAAAGGCTATAAGCAATTCACGCTTTCGAAGCTACTCAAACTTGATAAAGATTTGAGCCGCGAGTTCGAGTCTTTCATTCCCGGAATCAAGATCATTGATCTAAAAAATCATCTTGGGGATGACGGTTCAATATCTATTCTTGAATTTACCGAACTGAGCAGTTTTACTCCCAAAAGAATGTTTTTTGTCCACGACGTTCCACCGGATAAGGCAAGAGGATTTCACGCACATAAAGAGTGTATCCAGCTATTGATTGCTGCGCAAGGTGTTTGCACCCTGGAAATTAAACATGGTGATAAGAGCCTGAAAATAATCATGGATTCTCCCAAAATGGGGGTTCTGCTACCAGCTATGACTTGGGCTACTCAAACCTACAAAAATGAAAATAGCGTGCTGATTGTTCTTGCTTCGCACACATATGATCCAGACGATTACATTGAAGATTTTGCGTCATATCTCAAAATAGTTGGGAATAGCGTAAGTGAATAACCCTGTGCCAAGCTTCCATGTTCCCTTTTATGATTCTTCAAGGAAAATTGCAAAATATCGTGATGAAATTAACGGGGCAGTAGATCGTGTGTTTGACTCTGGCATTTTGATCCTGGGTAGTGAGGTGGCTAGTTTTGAAAAAGAATTCGCACAGTTCCTAGGCTCAAAGTATTGTGTCGGAACGGCGAATGGGACCGACTCCTTGGAAATTGCGTTAGTGGCAGTTGGTGCAGGCCCTGGAACAAAAGTTGCTACGTGCTCAAATGCTGGAGGCTATTCGAGTACTGCAATCAGTTGCATCGGTGCTACTCCGATTTTTATGGATGTAGAATTAGATTCTCGAAACATCACCCTAGCCTCCGTCGAAAATTCAATTAATCAGGGTGCCCAATTTGTGATTGCGACCCACTTGTATGGATTAGCAATAGAGGAAATTGATCAGATTTCTCTAATGTGCAAAGAAAGGAACGTTGTTTTAATTGAAGATTGTGCACAGGCACACGGCTCAGAAATTGCAGGAAGGAAAGTTGGAACTTTTGGCACCATCTCAACGTTCAGTTTCTATCCAACTAAAAACCTAGGTGCTTTGGGGGACGCAGGCGCTGTAATTACCAACAACGATGAAATTTTTGCAAAATTGAACAAACTCCATACTTATGGCTGGGGAGAAAAGTATCGCGTTGAAATTGGACGAGGTAGAAATAGCCGTCTAGATGAAATTCAAGCTGCTATACTTAGAGTATTTCTGCGCCATCTGAATTCAGATAATGAAAAGAGACTCCAAATTGCAGAATTCTACAACGAAAAGATTTTCTCGGAGAAAATACAAAAACCTGTCTGGAAAGAGGGACAGTATGTCGCACACATCTATGCCGTTACTTCATATTTACGCGACCACGTCTTAAGCGAGCTTTTCAATGCCGGTATTGGATATGCAATACATTATCCAATTCCTGACCACCAACAAATCACTTCCCATCATAAAGAAGTGACTCTTAAAAATTCGGAAATACTTTCAAAATCTATCTTCTCACTACCCTGCTACCCTGAACTTTCACATGATGAGATGTGCGCTGTAGTAGATATCATAAATTCAATATGAAATCTCTATACAGAATAATCTTAATTATTTCCCTCAAATTGTATTTCCTTGAATCAAAATGAGGATTCAATTTGAGATCATTACCTGCTTCATTAAGTGATTTAATGTATGGTTTGTAAACTTTGCGCTTAATTTCTTTACTGGCCCTATACGAATACCCTGACAGACCCAGCACAGCAAATTTTCCATAAATCCTCAATCCCGAAAAGTGGAAAAATACTATATTCTTGACAGCTTCGATCTCGGACACATTTTTATCCATGTAATTCTCAATATTCCATGGTGCGATGTTTAATCCTTGCTTGACATTTACTTCGGTCTCGTTGAATTGTGATGAAAAATTGTTCAAATACTTTTGATCACCATACACTTTTTCACTGACTAAAGTTGAGGTACTTTCGATGCAGGAAGTTTTCCACCAATCCAAGGTTGCGTTTCCATCTTTGTGCATCCTAAAGGCCATCCATCCAACATTGTAAACTCCATAAGTACCTAGGTGCGCAAATTTTGCATTAAAATCATGCCTAATAATTGACACATTGGCTCTCTCTGAGAACCCATCAAACGCAACTTCGGGCGACTTGAAGAAGTAAAGATCAGCATCGAGATAGGTAACCATTGAACTGCCTGAAATAAAATGCGCGTAGGAAATAACAAAAGGAGTTAGACAGAATATGTATTCAATTCTGCTCCGGTTCATCTTTGCAACTCGTAATTCAGGATACTGTTTCTCGAGTTCACTCAACTCAATCACCCTACAGAACTCTAAGTTTAAGGACTCAAATTGAACCTTTGTAGCTTGGTCATGAGCAATTATGTAAAGGGTCCTGAAATCACAATTCTTACGCAAGGATCGCTCTAAGGAAATAACTCGTGTTATGTAGTTTCCATCACAATGGGTCGCATAAACTGACATGATGTTAGGATAGCCTCTAAATAGATAGGAGAACCAGTGTGACGACGCCATTGGCTCCCATAGTTATTTTTGCCTTTAACCGGCCAAAACATTTAGCCGAACTTCTAAGGTCACTTTCGCAGAACCGAGAGTTTGCAGAAAGTGAACTTTACATTTATATAGATGGACCACGAGATAACTCAGACCTAAAGTTGGTTGAAGAAACTAGAGAAGTAGCTAGAAACTTTTTGGGAATGAAAGCAAAGCATCTTGTGATCCGAGAGCAAAATTTAGGCTTAGGCAGTTCACTGAAAACCGGCGTAACGGAAGTACTTGATAAGAGCGAAAAAATTATTGTATTAGAGGATGATTTAGTAGTAACGGATGCATTCTTAAAGTATATGAATACAGGATTAACGAAATACCAAAATGAGCCCAAGGTTGCCAGTATTCATGGATATTGTTTTGGGTTTGACGAACCAATTAAAGATCCCTTCTTTTTAAGAGGAGCAGATTGCCTAGGCTGGGCAACATGGAAAGACAGATGGGAAAGTATTAACTGGGATCCAGATGTTTTACTGAATCAAATTAAAAACCTTGATCAGATTCAGGATTTTAACTTAGACGGCTCACATTCATACTACTCAGCACTAAAAGGGGAGGCGAAAAAGGGTTTCCACTCGTGGGCAATATATTGGCACGCTTCGATGTTTTCCGAAGGGCGTCTAACGCTCTTTCCCGGTATATCTTTAATTCGGTATTCTGGTGCTGACGGTTCAGGAACGCATGTGGTAGAAAATTCAGAGTTTTGGACAACAGAAATTTCAACTCAAACTGACTGGGTATTCCCAGAGGTGATTATTGAGTCAAGAGAAGGAAGAGAACAATTAATTGCGTACTACCGCAGAATATTTCCTAAATTACATTTGTTTGGGAGGATCATTCGAAAAATTAAATTTGAATTAAAACGACATTTCAGGTTAATTTAAAGACTTTTTTCAAAAATATAGCACTCTTAATTTCAATAAATTTATGTGTGAAATATGAGGAACCAATTATTAGACCAATTGCAGCAATGCCACGGGCATCTGAAAAGATCTCAGATTGTGAACCAACCTTAAAAAATTTAAAGCACGCTGGAATAATGAAGAATTGAGTAAGGTAAATACTGTATGAAATCTCGCCGAGATAGAGAAGCGATTTATTCTTGATGGGCTTGATTAAAGTAAAGCCTAAAAACAGCAATAAACAAGGAATTCCGCTTGAGATAAATCTAGGTATCCACTCAAACATGTAGCTTGATTGCAATAACAAACTTATTACACCCAACCAAATAATTAGTAATCGAAAATGATGCAACTTTTCAACTTCTTCACGGAACCTTGCCACTAGCATCCCAAAACAGAATTCTAAAATTAAAGTGTTGACTCCAAATAGACAGAGACCTAGCAGCAAAAGAGATGTTAGAAACTCGAGTCTTTTGTTCTGCCTAAAAAAAATCACAACGGCAATAAGGAGATAGAAAAGAGCTTCAAATTCTAGAGTCCAACCCTGCCCCAGAATCGGTTCGCCGAAACCCAATAAACCAGAGGTCATGGTCAATGAAGCCACAAACCAATCAAATTCGAAAGAAAAGCTAGAAAAGAGCCTTGGAGTAACAATCGCTATCGAGCAAAACAAGACAGTCAAAGAAAAATACAAGGGATAAATTCGAATAAATCTTTTTATTAGAAACTGTCTGGGTGATTGCGTGTTACGATGAAGCGAAACAACCATCACGTATCCAGAAATAATGAAAAATAAATCTACTCCCCAACTTCCCCAATCACGAAATGGTGAGAACACCCAAGTATCAAATCCTTCCTTTTTCTGCGTGCCCGCCACATGGAAGAAGGTCACTGCTAAGGCGGCTAACCCTCGCATTACCTGAATATTTGCAATTTTTTCCATTAGTATCTCAAACAACACGTCATTGAAGCAGGCTCTCTATAGAACTCTGAAAATCAAATTTTGTAACGAAACCAATCTCTTTCTTTATTTTTTCAATTTCAGCGATAAGTGCCGCGGGGTCTCCTTGGCGCTTCGGGAGAATTTCTGGATACAGGTTCAATCCTAATCTTGAATAAATCGAATGCATAACTTCAAGCACTGACACTCCAACTCCCGTACCTACATTCAGAACTTTAGGTAATGCAGAAGTTTCATAATCTCTACAAAGCAATACGTGTAATCTCGCGATGTCTCTCACATCTACATAATCTCTGATACAGGTTCCATCCAAAGTGGGGTAATCATTTCCGTAGATTTGCGGTCTATATTGTTGATATGCCGCACTTAAGACTCTCGGAACCAAATTATCACTCGAAGTGTCCTTCAAATCTGCACATGACTGCCCGATGACGTTGAAGTATCGAAGTGAGACACCCTGAATCAGTCCCTGATCGAGATATGAATTAAGGGCGCTCTCAGCTTTCAATTTTGTTGCACCATATACAGAGATGGGATTTAGATCTCCATTTTCAGAAACAAAACCTGATTCGCTTTCACCATACACTGCGGCAGTCGAGGAAAATATAAATTGCCTGACATTATTCTTGACACAGATATCAAGGACGTTTTCCGTACCTTCATAATTTACTTTCTCATAGAGCTCCGGATGTTCTTTTGACTCTTCGACCGATTTTTTGGCTGCCAAATGAATGACACCTGTAATTTTCATTTCTTTGATGACACTTGTAAACTTAAGTTCATCAGTAATATCACCAATAATTAATTTCTTACTTTCGGGGAGGCGTGACGCATCGCCTGTGCTAAGATCGTCGTAGCAATAGTAATTAATGTTTTCTTTTTGAAAAAGTTCTGCAATATGTGAACCTATGTAACCGGCCCCCCCAGTTATAAGCCAATTCATTTTTCCAGCATTTCATCTATATTTCTTCTGCATAAAGTATCTGCTTTAATCTCATTCAGTAGATAGTCACGCCACCAAGAGACTGTAGACCTCACGGCTTCTTCTTGGCTCCAATGGGGTTTCCAACCAAATTCCTGTTGGGCAAAATCTGAGTTTAAGTTTAAAACTCCGGATTCTATTCTTAGACTAGGTTCTTCTTGAACAAAGTTTACCGAAGTAGGTAGCTTCCAACTTTGTCTGGCAACTTCGACTACTTCGCGAACACTCAAACCAAATTCTTTAGGGCTAAAATTTACAGCCCTTACATCGAATTCCTCCTCCTTAAGTGCACGAGATAGCACACTGAGATAACCAAATAGTGGGTCAAGCACATGTTGCCACGGTCTAATGCTATTTGGATTCCTGACAATTAAAGGATCGGATTTTGAGAATGATCGAATCACATCAGGGAGCAGTCTATTTTCAGCCCAATCGCCACCACCGATTACATTCCCTGCACGTACAGCAGTAATTTTCGGTCCTGCATTAAGTTTGGAAATCTCCCGCCATGCATCAACAGCAGCTTCCGCAGCTACTTTGCTTGCGCTATACGGGTCCTTTCCTCTCAATGGATCGGACTCTTTGAAAAAGATACCATTTTCATTATTCTCATAAACTTTATCTGTGGTTGCAAGGATTACAGCTTTCACACATTCGAATTCACTTGTTACTTGCAATACATTCACAGTACCCATCAAATTCGTCTCAAAAGTTTCTACGGGTTCTTTAAATGAGTTCAGCACCAGAGGTTGAGCTGCCAAATGAATCACAGCCGCCGGATTATGTTCCCTTATGAATTTTCTAAGCGAATTGCGACTACGGATATCCGCAAATTCACCAGGAATGGCTCGATCAGTAATTATTCTTGAATACAGTGCCCCGCTTTCAGGTGGAAGCGAAAACCCAATGTTAGTTATTCCCATTTTATCCAGAAGCAAAGACAACCAAACACCTTTGAAGCCGGTATGGCCCGTAATCATTATTGGACCTGGCAAATTCTTGAGCGAGTTGAAGTGTGACAGATTCATAGGGAAACTATACTCAACAACGTGTTTAATCTGAGTTCAAACTTATTAAATCAAGGCAAAGGTATTTACCTTTGAAATTAACGATCGCAATTCCAACATATAACAGACGAGAGAGACTTCAAATTTGCCTCAAAATGCTGAAGATCGAGCTTTCTGATATCGCTATACCAATCCAAGTTTTAGTGTCGGACAATAACTCATCTGACAACACATGGAACCTGTTGGAGAATTGGAGCTTTGAAAATTCCTATGTGAGCTACTTACCCTTAAGGAGTGAACTTAATGTTGGTGCTGTTGAAAACACCAGGAAATTGATTCGAAATTCTGACGGTGAATTTATTCTTTTTTGTACGGATGACGATTTTATTCTTCCAGGTTCGTTAAAGGAAATAATCGATTCGCTGGAAGAATATGATGCGTCATTTTACAAATTTTCAATGATTAGCTACTTAGAAAAAAGTAAGGTTGCATATTTTTATGGACCGAAAGAAAACATAACCGACATTAATGGGGACGAATCTAGTTTTGCCCGAATATTTGACTTTAGTCATGTCTTGACCGGGACAATGATCAAGAAAGAAATTGGGGTCAAGTGGGATAATTTAGATACCAAGAATTGCTACCCAAGTCTTGTTTGGTGTGCAATCTCAGAAAAATCAAGAGTTGCAATATCCAAGCCATTGTTTATGCATGTTTGGGAGAATGAATTGTTTTGGGATATTGACGTAATTTCTAGTAGTCCTGAAAAGCAGAGTGAATTTCTCCGTATTTCGGAACAGGAAGCTCTTTTATATGCGAGAGATGAACTTAAGAGAAGTAAGCAATCCTCAAACTTTAGATTACTTGCACTGCAATCTCGGAAAGAATTAATCCCTGAACTTGAGCAACTCCTAGAAAAAGTTTCTATAGGTCAGGCTATAAAAATTGCGGGTAAAAGTTTTTTGAGAAAAAATTATGAAATGTTAAGAAAGAAGCAAAGTAAATAAAGAGATCAGTTGTGAAGTGGCTTGGGCCGGGATCGAACCGGCGACCTAACGATTTTCAGTCGTTCGCTCGTACCAACTGAGCTACCAAGCCAAACAAGGTTCTGATATCGGCCTTAAACAAGTACGACACCAAAACCTTTGCGACCCGGACGGGACTTGAACCCGCGACCTCCGCCGTGACAGGGCGGCGCGCTAACCAACTGCGCTACCGGGCCTTGGAATTACTTCCAAAACCTTTACTACTGG
>JACCDN010909432.1_pt1 | contig 17859 bp, 9 predicted proteins | sample 7441691 | NCBI WGS metagenome assembly JACCDN01 (sample SAMN15323439, study PRJNA562643) | freshwater metagenome | isolation source: river surface water | place: USA:Blue River Watershed | collected 2017-08-16
CTTTTGATCAGAACGTAATGCTACTTGTTTATATAATCCACCAATAGTAGCTACGGTAAGATCACTATATAAACTATGATAATAATCCTCCGTATACTGAGGCAGTAAATCTTTACTAATATCTAACAGTGATGAAGCTATATTTACCTTTAAGTTCCCCTCTTCTTGAATAGTTCCCAGAGGAAGCACAATCTCTTCCAATGTCTTACCACGAACAACATTGCCAAATGATACAGTTTGGCGAGTCCAATAAGGATAAACTGGGATAGTTTTCTCTACGATATCTTCGTATAGGTCATTTTTGAAAGTATAAGTAAAGACTACTTGTTTAGACTGATTAGGTACTTCCACTGTCCATGAAGCAGTATTTTTATTGCTAGCACCGATAGAGATGGCCTGTTCTTGATTATTACTGGTAAGATTACTGCCTTTGACAGTTAAACTGATCTTACCTACAACGCCATTGTCCGTAAGATTCTGAACAATCGCACCTACTTGGAGATGGTCACCTTCTACCAAAAACTGTGGGATCATTGGCTCTACAAAAACATCTTTACGAGCCACTACATGGATCTTCTCACTACCCACATAGGTGTCAGCGGTAGCCCCGACCATCCATAGCTGCCAAGAAGTGATGTTGTCAGGCAAATTGAACTGTACCTTGGCACGCCCATTGGCATCAGTAACAACATGCGCATTGAAGTAAGCAGTATCTTTGAAATTACTACGCTTATTCAAAGCTTCATTACCATCACCTCCTTTAGCGCCTCCGCCTTTTTGAACATCTATTCTGTCAATCAGATTAACTAAATTGGCATATGTTTGGACCACCAATGAACGCTGACCAAAGAAACGTTCTAAAATATCATCTCGACCTTCACCCAAAATTGCGAGTAAACTTTCGTCTACTACTGCTAAAGCAAAATCTCCTACCATCGGCTTTCCTTTTTGATCAGTAACCAAGACATCTAAGCTAACCATATCTTTTGGATGGTATATCTGCTTGTCTGGAGTCATAGTCACCTTCAATGCCCGCGCAACATTATCAATTCGAAGATTGATATACCCCACTTTAAACCCAGGAACATTATCTTGCCCATTCCCCTTTACTGCCACTACAGAAACAAATACATTTGGTAAATATTCTTCTTTCAAAGGTACTTCCAATACTGTAGCTGTTGTAGGTAAATCCACTATTCTTTTTTCAATTATATTATTACGTTCAACAGTTAACAAAGCCTTAACGCCTTCATATGGCGACTTGACCACCAATTTTGCGGTATCACCAATAGCATAAGACTTTTTATCAGGAATAATTTCCATCCTATCACTATTTCCTCTATCCCAACTAATGTACTGATCACTACTTACCGTAATATTAGTGGCTGCTTTTGCTTCATGATCTTTGTTATCACGCACACGAGCAACTATATGATAATCACCACCATCAGCGATGGTGAAAGTAGCTTGAGATCGGCCATCACTACCACTGACAAAGGCAACCGTTTTCATCAGCTTATCATCGTAACTTGTTTCGAAGTAAAAATAACCATCAACAGCTTTTTTCTTAATTACCTTGTATGTTCTTTGATAGAGATCGACATTACCACTGACATTAGCAATGGCATTACCTAAAATATTGGTAGTAACCAAAGGGAATCTTGCGGTTTCCCCCTTTTTAATCAGATACACATCACTGGCAATACCAACATAGGTGTCAGATTTGTGAACAACAAACTGCATCGTAGTCCAAACAGTTTCTTGAGTAGTAGGGTCTTTGATCTCAACATTAACATTAAATACCTGAGACTCTTTTTCATCAGTAAATTTAGTTGGGATAGTCCAAGTAAATTTACCATCACTATTAGTATATCCGTTTCCTTCCATACGAGTTTTATCCATTCGTCCTTCCCAGTCACAATAAAAACAGGCTGAGTCATAATCAGTGAAGTTATAACTTGGCCCACTCTCATCGAAACGATAGAAGAAATAATCATCACTGGTTACTCGATAATGAACCTTGGCATTAGCTAAGCTTGAGCCAAAGAAATAACGGGCATCGACAGTTACCTTTGCTTCATCACCTTGAATATAATCTTCATGGTCACTACCTATGTCCAATTTAAACAGGGGTTTCTTGTACTCCTGCACTTGAAAGTAAGCACTAGCATAATGATTGTCTATTTCTACTTGAATATAATAACTACCCACTTGGGCATCATTAGCTAAAGCAAATGAATCTTGGACTGTAGAATGTTCATCTAAAGTCATATCTTTTTCAACAATCACATCACCTTTACTATTAGTAACGACGACATGGGCCCTGGTCCCCGTAGGCACTAATTGATATTTACCGTCTACCTCGGTACGAGCCATTGTTTTCCAAAATACTGATTGACCTGGTAAATACAATGGTCTATCAGTAATGGTATAAGTACGCATTGATTCTACATAACCAGGACTAATATTAAACTGCCATGGCTCAATTCCCTGACTCCAGATACTACCATTCCCCGTTACAGCAAAATCACCATCTTTAGTAGCGAAAACTAGAAGATCTAAATTATTGTAATTTTGAAGACTACCACGAATATCTGCAGGCCAATTCTGCATAAATAATCCATTTTGATCAGTTACGCCCGCAAGAATCGTATGATTTACATTGTCTTGAATGTCGATACTCATGCCTGGCACTGGCAAACCAGTTTTGATATCAGTAGCCCACACTAAAGCCTGATCAGCCCCCACTTTGAACACCAATGAAGTTTTACTAATCACAAAGGTTTGATCTTGAAGAGGCATATCTTTCCCTTTCAAAGTCATGACATAGGTACCAGAATTTTGTACTTTATTAGTGATATCTACTGGTATTTGGACTACTTGATTGAGTGGATTAGGTGAATTTACTGTCCAGCTACTTAGCAATTGCCCCACCATAGGCCTATCTTCACCGTAATAGTAATTGCGAATAGCCGAATAACGAGCCCATAATTCTTCACGAGAAAGTTTTCGTAGGGTCAAATTTGCTTGAGCTACATTGATTGATTGTAAAATTTGTTCAAATTTCACTTGATAACCATTCAACAAGCCAAAACGCTGTCTTCCCATAAATGAGATATCGGAGGGCAAAGGCGCTGTTTCAAAATTGATCACTAAATCTTTACCTATTTTTTGGCCAAATGTATCAGACCAATTCCCACTTAAAGTCAGCTTGTATTTAGACGATGGTAAAAAATCTGCCGAGATATGAAGACTGAGCCCTTCATCATATGCAGACATGGAATTAATAATATTATCTGGTTTCGGCTCAATATTGATATATTGATCAATATCTTTATCAACCATAGGATTAGTAAAACGAACATCAATACCATAACCATATAGCAGACTCTCACCGTCTTTTACACTGGTTTCTAGCACCTTGGGATCACCCACAGTACTGAATGACCATGAGTAATCTTCAGCCAAGGTGTAAGTCCCTTCGGCAGACTTTATCCCTTTATGCAAAACCACTAACAGTTCAGTTTCTTTTGGTAGTACGCCATTGGGAGTGAGCAATACCTTGGTACCATCTTCTTCTAATTTCAATGTATACGGAATTTTTTGACTACTATCTTTGATTTGCCAATCAATACTCTGCTCTAGTGAGCGCTGTTCCATCTTTTGATTAAAACGAATACTAACCACTGTTTTACTACCAGCCATAGTGTATTGGTCTGGTGGATAAGTAAAGAGAATACTTGGGTGCAAAGTATCAAATTGCCAAGTCATATCTTGAGGCAAAGCAGCACCGTAAAGATCAGTAATTCCTTTTGGTACTGTTACTTTATAGGTAGTAGCTGGCACCAAATGATCGGGAAGTAATTGCAGGGTATTCGTACCTAACCATTTATATGTACCAGAAACATTGGGCTCGATTTTGAGAGGAAACCCTAAATTAGTTGAACCAGCCAAAGTAGTGACTGGAACCATAGGACGATCAAAAACTACTGTAATCGGAGCATTTTCTTTTTCAGCAATCCCCTGAGGTAGGTTCATAATCACCCGAGGAGGACCAGCTGTTTCGAATTGCTGATAAAAAGACTCTTTAAGTTGTTTACGGAAAATATCTTGAGCACTGGCATCAATCCAAACACTGTATTGTTTATTGGCCTGAACCGTACTCTTTTCTGGAGTAAAGATGAACGTATTTCCATCCCAACTAGTTTCGCCTTTTAGAGCTGGCGAAATGTGAAATGCTTGTTCTACAGAACGTTTATTCATACCTCTGGAGAACTTGATTTTGATGGGAGCACTGACATCAATTTTTTGAATTTGGCCTATTGCTAATTCATCCCCAAGTACTTGGGGAGGCTGCAAAAGATATTGATATCCTAACGCAGCACCTCCAGCTATAACTAAAATCACAATTACTAGGGTGAGAAGCAATGATAACCAGCGTCGCTTAGGAGTAGACGACATAAAAAAGAGGTAAGTTTATTCATTTACAGGATAGTTCACTTCCCTAAAACATCAAGAGTGGCTACTATGGCTTTGATTAGTGATTGATTATGCAAATCGCGATTTTTGGTAGTTATGGACAAGGCAATATCGGTGATGAAGCAATTGCTGATGGTTTAGCTAACGTAATCAAAAAAGCCTGCCCCAAAAGCACCTTAGTTCTATTTTCTCATCAACACCCCTCACTCAATGATTCACACCCCGACTTTGAGACTATAAGACCAATGATCGCTAGTGGCATCCGCAGCTTTTGGTCTCAGTTAAGAAGCGGTGTGTGGCAAAAAAATATAGAAATACTAAAGACTTGTGACTTCGTGATGATTGGTGGTGGAGGTATCTTTCATGATCAGGAAGTTGGTCAAAAAGGTTTAAGTCCTTTATTTATTTGGTGGTTACGAACCATTCTTTTCAAGCTATTAGGAAAACCTATTGCTATAGCTACCGTTGGCATTGGTCCAATTAAAAGAGGCTTAAGTCATTGGTGGTTAAAGGGTATTTTTAAACGGGCGAAAATAATTACAGTCCGAGATCAATCTTCTCAAGAACTTGCACAACGTTTTACCAATAAATCAGTTACGATACTCCCTGATCCCGTCTGGGGACTTCTACCAACTCCAAATTCAAAACAATCTTCAGGTATATTAGGTATCAATATTCGGGCCAACCACCGGTTCACTACCCAACAATTATTGGAACAATTGATTGACCTCATTGATAGCGCAATGCATCAAACCAAATTTCGAAACATTCTCCTCATTCCCTTTGCTCAACACCAACCTGACGATCGCGATATTATGAACGAACTAGCCCCCTTAATTAAAGACCACACTCATTTACCCGTCACAGTTACACATTGTAACAGCACGCTAGATGCTTACGATAAAGTAGCCCAATGTGACTACTTTATTGCAACTCGATTTCATAGCTACATTTTTGCCAAAAGTGCAGACATTCCCTGCTTGTTACTGAGCTATAGTGACAAAACTGACCAAATTACTAAACACGAAAAAGTTTACTACTTAGAACAGCAAAAATTAGCAATTGCCTTTTGGCATCAAAAATTGCTGGTTGACTGATAAGGATGATCTTGACTATGCTGATCAGGATTTATTTCACATCTCTGTATGAAAAAGTTTCTTAGTGCGCTTTTGTTAAGTGTTATGCTTATTCCTCAGACATTCGCTGCCAATAGTTATGAAAGTGGTTACTACACTGCCAAAGTAACTGTGAATATTCGCGCCCAAGCAGGTATGCAAGGAAAAGCCATTGGTAATCTCCCCGCAAACGAAGAAATTTATGTTCGTGACCAAAAAGGTCACTGGTGTGATGTAGAATATCGAGCATACGAACATGCATACATTCTTTGTAGCCTTTTAGAGGAACAAGAATATAGCGATGATTACTATGACGATGCATACTATAATGATGACTACGCAGATAGTTATAATGATTATAGTGACGACCTTCCAATCCCAATGTTCATGGAGCAAAAACCGTGTGATTCGGCGATTAGTATTTGTAGTGGAGATTTTAAAATAGGGATTACAGCTGACCTACAAAATTCTGACCCTTCTGAAGATTTTCATACTATGAAAATTAATCTTCATGGCCAAGGACGAGTAAATATTAAAACTATGGAAACACCTGAGCTTAGTCTCAGTATCAATGGTTCAGTTCAGACCGAAATTGGCTCAGTGCAAGGTGGTGGTGAAATCGTATTGAAAGAAGAAGGCTATATGAGAATCAGCAATCTCCAAGCAATAAACTTTCCTGGTTTTCCTGCTTCTATGAATGAAGATATTCAAAAAAACATTGCTGGACGCTGGTTCGCATTACCAATGGGTGATACTCGAATGCTAGCCTCAGCCGATATGTTAATGGCAGGACCTGACAGCGACGCCATCAATGAATTAGTATCGATGTCCACATTCGTTGGCACAGATAGCAATGGATCAGATACTCGTTATCACTATAGGACAACCTTAGATGATCAGAAAGTTAATCAACTGATGGGAATTCATGATTCAAGCGAAAATACTGAAGCCCAAGCAATAGTCAATTTCTGGCTTGATAATAGTCACCGCTTGGTAAAAGGTGATGTAACTGCAAAAATTCCAGCTAGTTCAGGTGAACCAATCTCTGGCACGATGACTATTAGCTTCGACAGCAGCAGTCTCAATCAAGATATTCACGTTACTGTCCCTGAAAAAGTAGAATCACTACCTAATTCATTTTTAGGAAGCAGTTCATTACTTACTCTTTAAAAATATGAGCCACCGATCAAGTGAGTCCTTAGAACAATTGATAAAAGACGCGCAGTCTCAGATCAAGGTCGATCAAATCTATCAGCATTATAAAGATAGCAATAAGACTTATCGTATCGTAGCCGTGGCTCTCGATGAAGCATCAGAAAATGTATCAATTGTTTATCAAGCCCTATACAGTCCTTATCTAACCTGGATTAGACCAATTACCAATTTTCTAGAAGACGTATCCTGGGAGGGAAAAGTAGTTTCCCGCTTTCAATTAGCAACTACCCCGTAATAAGTCAGCACTATCCCCACAGCTAACAAAATCGCACTCGTCAGATACGGCCACCATGGTCGCTGATGCAGTGCTTTTGTTAGTGCCACAATACCTCCAGGGAACCATAAGAGGAAAACCCCTCGCAAAAATACCAACCAACCAACAATCGTTATGAGTAACGTCCAATCCCATTGCCATACTCCATGAATAGTAATCAAAGCGAGCCCCAAAATGACATGCACAGCTCCTGCCAAAAGCAGCAACATCTTTTGTCCACCTTGGCGAAACTCGTCGACAGCGTGTCTAAAAACCGATGGGTTGGTCATCATTCCGATAGCGATGATCAAACAGGATGGACCAATTACTCTTGCTAAAGAGATAGAATAAAGCATGGAATGAAATTACAAATTCAGAAGTCAGAATTCAGAATGCAGAATTTTTAATTGCGAATTTTAGACATTAGGCCCTGAGCTTCAGACCGAATAAGCTGTAGTCAGGATACCCTTCATAGTGCTTGAGGGACTCTCAACTCTCCACTTTCAACTCTCAACTTCTATAGCCCATGTTTCAACACACCATTCACCAAACTGAATTGTTCAATGTAGCGCGTAAATGCTGGGCTGAGACTAATGTCCAAACCTAAAGCTTGATCGAGTCTTGTTGCTGTCTTAGTGTTGAACACTCCCTGATCATCTTCAGAATCTAAATGAATATTATATTGAGATTGGAAATCAGTCACTGCTTGAGCTGTTTGATCACCATAATAATCAGTGATTGGACCTTGGTAGACTTTTAATTTAGCTAATTTTTCTTGAAGAGTAGAAACTTCAGCCCCCTTACTGCCTTTCTTAAGCACGACTACTGGAGCAGGTACTGGTTCAGTCTTCCCTAAGAGTACAGCCATCATTCTTGTACGTGTAGCAGCATCAAAAGCACCAGCGCCTTCTACTTCAGCTGTAGCAATCAATTTCTCGGCTAATTGGAAACGAATCAAAGCAGACTTGGTCGCTGGTCCGAAATAACCAGTAATAGTTGGTCCATCGAAATAGCCCAAAAGACGGAGGTTTTCCTGTAATTTAGAAATTTCTTCACCTTCAGCACCAAACTCTAAGTTAAAATTGAGAATGTTTCCTGATCCCGTACTAGCAGAAACATCAGGAGTTGATTGGCCACTATTAGACTTACTGTACGGTACAGCGATATCACTAACATCTAAAGATGCCCCTTCACTGGCTAATAGTGCTTGCCAAGTACGTGGACCGACTACACCTGCACCATAAGCATCCTTGGAAGCGACAATGTTTTTATTTATTTGGAAAGTAATAACTGCTTTTTCTACCGTGGTATCGAAATTAGATCCTACAGTCACAGCATAACCTAATTGTTTTAAGGTTTTAGTAAGCACTGTTACATCTTCATCATTATCTCCTAAACCCAAATTTTTATGTCCCATAGATTGCTTGCTTTCCCAATAGGCAGATGGCAAGGCAGCGCTAGGTAAATTATAAGTTCCCATTCTATTTTTTACTTCACTAGGCACCGTACTGCCCGGCAAATAAACCGTACATTTAGTAGTACGTTTGCCCCAGTTAGTAGCACGAGCCACTCCTTCATCTCCTTTTCCTACCCAGATATCGAAACGATTACCCTTGATAGCACCACCACGATCGGTTACTTCACCGACACCAAATCCACCAATATCGACAATAGTACCAAATGGATACTGCGGTGGAGCAGCTACGGTACCTAGCTTCACCTTGCTACCATTAGCAGTAGTATCATCTCCATTCATAGCTACTTCCGCTTCGAAGTTGCCTTTAGCATAATTTTGTTGACCTGCCACTGGCTGATAATAAGCAGTAACTACACATTCTAGATCAGAAACCAAAATAGATTCGGTGCTGTCAGCATGCGCCACAAGCGGCAAAAGCATTCCTACCACAATCACCGTAATAGCTACTTTTTGGCCTAATTTTTGTATTTTTGTTTCAGTTTTTTTTCGCATATGTATTTGTGTTTTCCAATCATTATAGCAAAACAATTACCATCTAGTGCTACATATAGGGCAAATTTTGTTGACACATTTGCTCTGCATCTCTATATTCACATCACACGCTCCTGAGCCGACGGTCGTCTGTGGCCAAAACCCAGAGATATGATTGGCACCTTGTCACAACTACATTACTAAAGAACTACTTACCACCCTTATGGTAAAGACTACCCCACGCAAGTATTTCAATCAAAAAAGCGATATTTTGCCATTGCCAAACTTGATCGAAGTACAGCTCAACTCTTATGCTTGGTTTTTGGATGCCGGTATATCTGAGCTCTTAGATGAGATCAGTCCTATCCAAGATTTCACTGGCAAAAATTTGGAACTACACTTCCTCAATCATACTTTAGACAAACCTAAATATGATGAGAAAACATCAAAAGAGAAAAATATTACCTATGAAGCACCTTTACGTTGTCAGGTTCAACTGATCAACAAGGTAACTGGTGAAGTAAAAGAGCAGGAAGTATTTTTGGGTAATCTACCAATGATGACTCCTCGAGCTACTTTTATCATCAATGGTGTAGAAAGAGTGGTAATTAGTCAGATCGTCCGTTCACCGGGGGTCATCTTCACTAAAGATGATGCCACTGGCCTTTTTGGGGCAAAAATCATCCCTAATCGTGGAGCGTGGTTGGAGATCGAAACGGGTAAACGTGGTGTGATCACAGTCAAAGTCGATCGCAAACGTAAAGTACCAGTAACAGCTTTCCTACGAGCGCTCGGTTATGGCAAAGACAAAGACATTATTGACCTTTTCAAAGATGTCCAAGGCAATAGCGAAACAGACTATATTTTAGCAACACTAGAACGTGACCCAACAAGCAACGAAGATGAAGGCTTACAAGCAGTATACAAACGTATTCGTCCAGGTGATTTAGCAACTTCAGAAAATGCTAAGACACTTTTGGAGACTATGTTCTTTGACTACCGTCATTATGATATCGGTAGAGTGGGCCGCTACAAGATCAACAAACGTCTAGGCATAGATACACCAATTGAACGTGAACATCGTATTTTCCAAATCAATGATTTGGTTTTGATCATCAAAGAAATTATTCGTCTCAATAATACTCCTGACGCAGTAGAAGATGATATTGATCATTTAGGCAATCGCCGCATTCGCCCAGTTGGAGAATTAGCTCAAAATAAATTCCGCGTTGGTTTACTCCGTACTGAACGTATCTGTAAAGATCGTATGACTGTATTGGATCTAGAGACTGTTGTACCTACTCAATTAGTCAACTCTCGTCCAATCATTGCTGCTATGAGAGAGTTCTATGCTAGCTCACAGCTGTCACAGTTCATGGACCAAACCAATCCTCTTTCAGAATTAGAGCACAAGCGTCGCTTATCTGCTACTGGTCCCGGTGGTCTTACTCGTGAACGTGCATCTTTCGATGTCCGCGATTTGCATCGCACTCACTATGGTCGTATCTGTCCTATTGCCACACCTGAAGGACCAAATATCGGTCTCGTATTGCAATTAGCTACCTATACCAAGCTCAATGAGCATGGATTCATTGAAACTCCTTATCGCAAAATTTCTCAATTTATTCCAAATGGAAGTGACAAACTTCTCGGGCACAGCATTGGGGAAGAAATTTTAGACAGCAAAGGGAAAGTATTAATTGCTGATCGTACAGTCATAGGTAAGAAAGAAATGGAGACTTTAAAGAAAATTAAAGATCTCAAAGATGTACCAGTCCGCCCATTCGTCACTGATGAAGTGCAGTATTATGATGCCGATGAAGAAACTAATTTCGTCATTGCTCAAGCTACTACACCAGTCAATGATGTTGGAGAATTTATTGATAACCGTATTTCTGCTCGTAAAGATGAAGATACAGCTCTCTACCACATCAAAGATCTGACTCATATCGACATCTCACCTAAGCAGGTAGTATCGGTATCGACATCTTTGATTCCATTCGTGGAGCATGATGAAGGAGCACGTGCCTTGATGGGTTCTAATATGCAACGCCAAGCAGTATCTCTCATCAATCCTGAGTCACCAATTGTTGGTACAGGTATGGAAGGTGTCGCCGCTGTTAACTCACGCCAAGTAGTAGTAGCTGAAGAAGCGGGCACCGTTTCCTATGTAGATGCCGGCCAAATCACCATGATTACTAATTCTGGTAAAAAGGTGAATTATGAATTGCACAACTTTACTCGTTCAAACCAAGGGACTTGTATTCACCAACGCCCAATTGTAGAGAAGAATCAAAAGGTGGCTAAAGGTGAGGTTATTGCTGACGGCGCGGCTACAGACAATGGTGAGCTAGCACTCGGACGCAATCTCTTAGTAGCTTATATGCCATGGCAAGGAGGCAACTTCGAAGATGCTATCTTGATTTCTGAAAATATTATTCGTCGTGATTGTTATTCTTCAATTCATATTGAAGACTATCCAATTGATGTCCGAGATACCAAACTAGGACCTGAAGAAATCACTCGTGATATTCCAAACATTGGTGAGGACAAGCTGAAAGATCTCGATGAAACAGGGTGCATCCGTATTGGTGCTCAAGTGAAAGAGGGAGATATCTTAGTAGGTAAGCTGACACCAAAAGGTGAAACTGAACTTACTGCTGAGGAACGCCTATTAAGAGCTATCTTTGGTGAAAAAGCTCGTGAATCAAAGGATAGCAGCTTACGTATGCCAGGTGGAAGTCAGGGCAAAGTAGTTGGTATTAAAGAATTTTCTCGCGATAAAGGTGATGAATTACCTACTGGCGTGATTCGCCAAGTTATCGTGAGTGTGGCTCAGATCAAACGCCTACAAGCTGGTGACAAGCTAGCCGGCCGCCATGGAAATAAAGGTGTTATCTCTCGTATTGTCAAAGTCGAAGATATGCCATATCTCCAAGATGGTACTCCAGTAGATGTAATACTCAATCCATTGGGTGTAGTGAGCCGTATGAACATTGGTCAGATCTTGGAAGCAGAGTTAGGAAGAGCAGCACAAATTTTAGGCTACAAGGTAGCCACCCCAGCTCTAGATGGTATTACCCAAACTACTATCCGTAGTTTACAAAAAGAAGCCGGCATTTCTGAACAAGGAAAAGTACAGCTCTTTGATGGTAATACAGGTGAACCATTTGATAACCCAACCTTAGTGGGTATCACTTACATCATGAAACTATCACATTTAGTTGATGATAAGATTCATGCTCGTTCAATTGGACCATACTCTCTAGTCACTCAACAACCTCTCGGAGGAAAAGCTCAGCATGGAGGTCAGAGATTTGGAGAAATGGAAGTATGGGCACTCGAAGCTTATGGTGCTGCTTATACATTACAAGAAATGCTTACAATCAAATCTGATGATGTCCTAGGTAGATCAAAGGCCTATGAAGCAATCGTCAAATCTGAACCAATTAAGAAGCCTCGTACTCCTGAATCATTCAATGTATTGGTGCGTGAGTTACAAAGTCTAGGTCTCCACGTCGAACTTTATCCAAAAGGCCAAGTTCCTAATGAAGATTTCAATCTCAATGCTTTGTTAACTGGTAATGTAGAAGCCTTCCTTTCTGGAACTAATGTTGCTTCAACACCAAGTGAACAACCAGCTGCTGTAGAGGCTCCTAGTGAGACCCCAGCTTCAGTTCCTACATCAGTAGACACATCTTCACAGTCTTAATATTTACACTTTAGCTCTCTAGCTTATGAATCAAACTTTAAATCGACCAGAGAAGAGTTATATCCCTCATGATTTCGATGCAGTATCAGTGGCTGTAGCAGCACCAGATCAAGTTCTTGCTTGGTCATATGGTGAGGTCGTAAAACCAGAAACAATTAATTATCGTACTCAAAAACCAGAACGTGATGGTCTCTTCTGTGAAAAGATTTTCGGACCTACCAAGAACTGGGAATGTTATTGTGGCAAATACAAAAAGATTCGCTACAAAAATATTATTTGTGACAAATGTCAGGTAGAGGTTACCCGCTCTTCAGTTCGTCGTGAGCGCATGGGGCATATCAAACTAGCGGTCCCTGTCACTCATATCTGGTTCTTACGTTCTACACCTTCTCGAGTAGGTTTGTTGCTCAATCTCTCAATAAAAACTCTAGAACAAGTAGTTTACTTCGCTAGTTACATCATTGAAGATGTTAATGAAGAAGCCAAGAATTCAGCAGTCAAAGAATTGGAACATGACTATAAAAACCGTGCTAAACGAATCCAGGAAACTTACGAACAACAAGCCAATGAATTGAAGGTAAACAAAGCTGACCAAAAATCAATTCAAGCAGCTCAAGAGGCTCAGGCTGAAGAGTTGAAAGTTCTTACGGAGAATTTTGAATCTGCTAAAGAAGATCTCAAATGTATTGAGAAATACAGTGTCGTTTCCGAGCTTAAATATCGTGATCTCTCAATGAAGTTCGGTCATGTATTCCGCGCTGGTATTGGAGCTCAAGCAATTCGCGACGTTATTCAAAATATCGACTTAGTTGCTCTTTTGAAGCAATTATTAGAGGAGCTCAAGATTGCTCAAGGACAAAAACGTAAAAAGATTAGTAAACGGTTGATGTTGGTGGGCAATATGATCAAGGCTAATATCAAGCCTGAGTGGATGGTTATGACTATTCTACCAGTGATCCCTCCAGATCTACGTCCGATGGTACCACTGGATGGTGGTCGTTATGCTGCTTCAGATCTCAATGATCTCTATCGCCGTATTATCAACCGCAACAATCGCCTTCGACGCTTACTAGAAATTGGTGCTCCAGAAGTAATCTGTCGCAATGAGAAACGTATGTTGCAAGAAGCAGTAGATGCTTTGATCAACAATTCAGCTCGAGCAGGACGTGCAGTAACCAAGACTGGATCAGCTAGACTACAACTCAAGAGTCTATCTGATATGCTCAAGGGTAAACAAGGACGCTTCCGCCAAAACTTATTGGGTAAACGTGTCGATTACTCCGGCCGTTCAGTAATCGTAGTTGGACCGAAGCTCAAACTGCATCAATGTGGTTTGCCTAAAAAAATGGCATTAGAACTCTTCAAGCCATTCATTATCGGCCGCTTGATTACCAAAGGGCATGCACACAACATCAAGAATGCGGAAAAATTAATTGAATGGGAGCGTTCTGAAGTATGGGATGCTTTGGAAGAAATCACCAAAGATCATTATGTGCTCCTAAACCGTGCCCCAACACTTCACCGCCTGGGTATTCAAGCTTTCCAACCAGTATTGATTGAAGGAAAAGCGATTCAAGTGCATCCATTAGTTTGTTCAGCATTCAATGCTGACTTTGATGGAGACCAGATGGCCGTGCACTTACCTCTATCTGCACAAGCACAAGAGGAAGCTCATACTATTATGCTTTCAGCTCAAAACTTGCTGAAACCATCTGATGGACAACCAGTAATTACTCCTTCACAGGATATGGTGCTTGGTTGTTACCATTTGACTAAAGATGGCCCTAAGGACAGCAAAATGGTATTTGTGAATATTCATGAAGCTATTACTGCTTACCGTCTCAAACATATTGGTTTGCAAGACAAAATTAAGGCTCGTCACAATGGTGTAATTATTGAAACTACTGTTGGTAGACTGATTTTCAATAGCTTCTTGCCAGAAGCACTAGGCTTCCAGAACAAGACAATGAATAAGAAGGAATTAGCAACTTTGGTAAGTGAATGCTACGAAAAATGTGGTCCAGAACAAACAGCAATTCTTGCCGATGAAATCAAACGTGTTGGTTTCAAATTTGCTACTAAATCAGGTATCTCATTGGCACTTCATGATTTCCCAATTCCAAATATCAAATACGAGATTTTGGACAAGGCAACTGAGAAAGTGACTGAAATAGGTCGCAAATACCGCAAAGGTTTGGTTACTGATGATGAAAGATATAACAACATTTTGAAGATTTGGAATAATGCCAAAGGAGAAATCTCTAAAGTCATTACAGATACAGCTGATCATAATAGTACCCTCTATACCATAGTTGACTCTGGAGCCCGCGGTTCATGGGCTCAGATTGCTCAGATCGCTGGTATGAAGGGATTGGTTGCCAACCCTGCTGGTAAAACTATTGAGTTGCCAATCAAATCAAACTTCATCGAAGGTTTCCAAGTATTGGAATACTTCATTGCAACTCACGGAGGACGTAAAGGTAAGTCTGATACAGCGCTCAAAACTGCTAATGCTGGTTACCTCACTCGCCGCTTGGTTGATGCTGTACAAGATATCGTTATCCGTGAAGATGATTGTCAGACTACAGAATCTAATCCGATTGACATTGCAGAGTGCAAACGTAGTGGTGAGAAATTCAATAACCGTATTTTCGGCAGAACTTTGGCTAAAGATGTGATTAATAGCAAAACAGGCGAAGTAATTGCTGAAGCTGGCATGGAAGTAGATTCAGATTTAGTAAAACGAATCGAAAAGAACGATGTAGCTACAGTTTCAGTTCGCTCAGTAATCACCTGTCAGACAATCGAAGGTGTATGCCGAAGATGTTATGGTCGCGACCTAGCTTACAATCGTACAGTGGAGCTTGGTGCTTCAGTAGGTATTATTGCTGCTCAAAGTATCGGTGAGCCTGCTACACAGTTGACTATGCGTACATTCCACTCTGGTGGTGTAGCCGATGTCAAAGATATTACCCAAGGTCTCCCTCGCGTTGAAGAGCTATTCGAAGCACGCGCACCAAAGACTCAGGCAGTATTAGCAGAAATCGCCGGAACAGTGAGTATCGAACAAGCAAACAACCAACATATCATTACCATTACAGCTGATAAATTAGGCAGTGATGAATACGATATTGAAGGATACACGAGCTTAGTCAAAGACGGCATGATCGTAGGCCCTCGAGAAATCATCGCCAAGAACCACAAGAATCAAGAAGTAATTCGAGTTATCAATCGAGGCAAAACCAAGGTTGAGGGTAACAAAATTATCGTTACTCACACTGAGTTAGTGAAACGTGAATACACAATTCCTTCACGTGAGACTATCAAGGTCACCGCTGGTAGCACTGTTCCTGCTGGTACTACCATTACTGAAGGTCACTTGAATCTTATTGATTTGATCAATCTCACTGACATCTTGACCGCTCAGAAATACATTATCAATGAAGTTCAGACTATCTACGCATCTCAAGGTCAAACCCTCAATGATAAGCATGTAGAAATCATTGTGCGCCAAATGTTCTCCAAGGCTCGTGTCCTCGACAGTGGCGATTCAGCATACTTACCAGGTCAAGTATTGAGTTATCTCAAGGTTGAAGATGTGAATAAGAAGTTGGTGGAAAATGGTCAAAAACCAGCTCGCTTTGAACGCCTACTACTCGGTCTTACTCGAACATCACTCACCACTGAAAGTTGGCTATCAGCAGCCTCATTCCAAGAAACTATTCGTGTCTTGGTAGAAGCATCTGTAACCAAGAAAATCGATCACCTCCGTGGCCTCAAGGAAAACGTAATCATTGGTCGCCTGATCAAAGCAGGCCGTATCTTCCAGAATGATGTTACTGGCAAACCAGTAGAGCAAGAAACGCTTACTGAAGAAGAAATCACCGCCATGGTGTAACTTTTGCTTGACTCAACCTATACCTTTCGTTAATTTACCTCAGCTTAGAAATATTATGCCAACAATCAATCAACTTATTAGAAAGCCCAGAAAAAAGATTTGGGCAAAATCTAAATCACCAGCACTCCAATTCGCACGCAATGTCTTGAAAAAGACAGATGTAGGCCTAAAGCGTGGTGCTCCTCAGAAACGTGGTGTGTGTACAAAAGTAACCACCATGACGCCTAAGAAACCTAACTCTGCTATCCGCAAGATCGCTCGTGTAAAATTGAGCAATGGTCTCGAAGTAACGGCATATATTCCTGGTGAAGGACACAATCTCCAAGAGCACTCAGTAGTGATGATCCGTGGTGGTCGTGTAAAAGATTTGCCGGGTGTCCGCTACCATATCGTTCGTGGTAGTCTCGATACAGCAGGTGTCGATGCTCGTCGCCAAGGTCGCAGTAAATATGGTAACAAACGTCCTAAAAAATAATAGTGTATGAAAAAACGCTCTCTTACTCTCAATGAAAAGTTGATCAATATGATCATGACTCGCGGCAAGAAATCAATTGCTATCGAGATTGTGTCTCAAGCTTTCGAAAAGATCCGTGCTACCAAAAAGAATGCTGACGAAATCTTCGCTCAAGCATTTGAGAATGTAGCTCCTGTAATCGAAGTAAAAGCAAAACGTATCGGTGGTTCTAACTACCAAATTCCAGTTGAAGTAAAACCAAATCGTCGTCAGACTTTAGCTTTACGTTGGATTATTGGTGCAGCACGTGAACGTAGCGGTGAAAACATGGCTGAACGTTTAGCAGCTGAGCTCTTGGATGCATGCCAAAACCAAGGTGGTGCAATCAAGAAGAAGGAAGACACTCATCGTATGGCTGATGCAAACAAAGCATTCGCTCACTTTGCCAAATACATTTAGTATCGGACTTACATTGTCTGATGGCTAACAAGAAAGCATCCAACTATCGATTATGAGGTTGGGTGCTTTTTTTAAGATCAGAGAGCAAAGTGCAAAGATCAGAGATTATGATAATCTATTCTCGAATTCATCCTGAGCCTGCCGAAGGATCCGGCCGACACATAGCTTATTACCACGACGAACATTATGCCAATCCAAGAATCAGACCTGAGAAAAATACTTGTAGGACGTATCAGCATCTTCATTGATGCCAGTAATGTCTTCTTTATCAATAAGCGCCTACGAGTCAGTATTGATTACTCCAAAGTAGTACAGTTTTTCAAATC
>JACCDN010417022.1_pt1 | contig 17855 bp, 18 predicted proteins | sample 7441691 | NCBI WGS metagenome assembly JACCDN01 (sample SAMN15323439, study PRJNA562643) | freshwater metagenome | isolation source: river surface water | place: USA:Blue River Watershed | collected 2017-08-16
CAGCACTTACTGGTGCAGACCTGAATTACAATTGCTACAATGATGGTGCAAATATTATTGGTTATAATGGCAGCACTTATTCCACGATATCGGCTTTTAATGCCGCACTAGGATTTGAAGCTAATGGGATAGGTAACGGTATCGTAGGATTAAACGCTCCTGCTTCAGAAGATTTTTCACTTACCAGTTCATCGGCCTGCAAAAGCTTAGGAGCCTCAGGGCTCGGAGTTACCTATGATTTTGCAGGTAATAGCTATTCTACCACCCCCTCAGCGGGGGCCTTACAGTATTAGCATTTAAAAAATTTGCTATTTTTGTAGATACTTCTCTAAATCAGAAGCTCCTCCAATTAATTTGCCATCGATAAAAATTTGAGGATAAGTTGGCCACCCACTCCAAAGTTTAATTGCTAGGCGCTCTTTCCATTTTGAGAAGTAGTTTCCGTATGTAAGATATGTGTATGGCATATTTGCATTTTCTAAAATTCTTCGAGCTTTTTTTACAATTGGATTTTGTCCCATTCCAACAACAACGATTTTATTTTTTGAAATAGCTGCAGCAACTTCTAGCACGACTTCAGAGTGAAAGGTTTCAATCGACTTTAGGGCTTCGGGATGAATGTTTGTTTCTGTTAACAATGCGCGACTCATGTGATCTCCTTGTTTTTTTAGTGAGAAAATTGTTTCTCGATTAATTTGTTGTAAAAACCATTTGTTTTTAAAGTTAGTTCTGCGTGGGTACCGGCTTCGATAATTTTTCCTTGGTCTAGAACAAAAATCTTATCGGCTTTTTTTACTGTCGATAAGCGATGGGCGATAATAAGAGTTGTTCGACTTTCTTTTAAGTTATCCAGTGCTTTTTGTACTAGATATTCACTTTCACTATCTAAGGCGCTTGTTGCTTCATCTAGAATTAAAATTTTTGGATCTTTTAAAATGGCACGAGCGATTGCAATTCGCTGTTTTTGCCCTCCTGATAACTGCACACCTTTTTCACCAACTAATGTTTTATACTTCGTCGGAAATGAAGTGATAAAATCGTGAGCATAGGCAAGCTTTGCGGCTTTTTCAACTTCCTCAATGCTGGCATTTGGCTTCCCATAGCGAATATTATCTTCAATCGACTCAGAAATTAAGATTGGTTCCTGCGAGACAATACCAATTTGCTTTCTTAATTCATAGAGATCATATTGATTGATATTGATATTATCGATTAAAATTTCACCATGATTGAGTTCGTAGAAATGCATAATGAGCTGTGCAATTGTAGATTTGCCACTTCCAGAATGGCCTACAATTGCGATCGTTTCATAAGGCTTTATTGTAAGATTTAATTTTTTTAATACTTGAACATCGGATCTTGCTGGATATGAGAATTCCGCATCCTTAAACTCGATATGGCCGGCATTGATATCCTTTAAAGGTTTATTAATGTTCTCTTCATGAACAGTGGCTTTTTCTAAAAGTTCAAAAATTCTATGTCCAGCTCCAATGGCCGACATAAAGTCTGAGTAAAGACTTCCAAGCATTCCTGCCGAGAAAGCAACAGTCATTACATATAAAATATATGAAGTGAGTGTTCCAATACTTATTTCGCCATCAATAACCAGTTTTCCCCCAAACCAGACAATAAACACGATGGCCACGAATCCAATGATCGAGACAGCCCCTGTAAATTTAGCAATCTCTACAATTTTTTTGACTGATAAATTAAATGAATTGTTCAGCTCCGTGGTGTATCTGTTTGTTTCCCATTTTTCGCTGGCAAATGCTTTGACCGTTCTCACTCCCGAAATGCCTTCTTCTGCTACTGCTGAAGAGATAGCAAGTGCATCTTGAGTTTGGCGAGAAATGCCCTTTACTCTTTTTCCAAAAACCGCAACTAAGTATGCTAGAGGAGGAATAAGTAAAAGAATAAAAATCGTAAGTTTTGCTGAAGTGAAAAATAAAAGAGCAATTCCACCTATCATTTGAAAAACGTTTCTTAAAAGCATCGAGATGTTTACACTTAAAGCATTTTGCAAAACAGCTGTATCAGACGAAAGTCTTCCTAAGAGCTCTCCAGTTTTTGTGAAATCAAAAAAAGGCATTTCTTGAGATATAATTTGTGAAAATAATTTAGCTCTTAAGCGTTTAACGGTTTTTTCACCTGCATAAGTGAAATAAAAATAACGAAGGCTTGAAGTAATACCTTGAACCACAAAGACAACAACCGCAACGATTGCGGCCTTATTAAGGGCGCTCAGATCTTTTGCCTTTAATGCGTCATCGACAATGACTTTAATGTATTGAGGATAAACCATCAGCGCAGCACTACTAATTAAAAGAAAAATCATTCCTTTAAAAAGTATTGGCCATTCTTCACGGCTTAGTTTTAATAATTTTATGAAAAAAGGAAAGTTGCTGTTTTTCATTTTTTTATATCTTTGGTTAAGTGAGAGAGTTTTATACGCCCTAAAATTAGGAGATGTGCGGCTTCAAGTTTAGAAGAGAGCTTTAATAAAATAGCTTGGGCCGAACAACTAACAACGCAATCAGAGGGGGATTTTTTTATTTGCGATACACTTGAGCGATCATTGGCCGCGAGATAAATTTCTTTGAGACTTATATCCTTGGGGTTTTTTAAAAGTTGCACCCCACCAGCTTGACCTCTTTTGGTTTGAATAAGGCCTGCACGTGAAAGTTTTGCCATGATCTTTCTAATGAAAGCAGGATTAGTCCCTAAGCTTTTAGCTAGGGATTCAGAGTTTAATTCTTCATCAGCTTTTACTGCGAGATTAATCATAATTTTTAGTGTTGTATCAAAATGGGAATCAAGCATATTGTAACTTCCTAAATTACATTTTCGGTAGAATATATTGTAATTTTAAAAATTACAATAAAGAAATTTAGAAGTTTTCGCGTGCTTAAATGGTAATTGTTTGAAAGAGAGGAATTTCTAAAACTTCTCCTTTAAAACCTAATACTTTACATTCATTTATAAATGTTTCTAATGAAATATTCTGACTTAGAGGAGGATAGAAATCGTCATGATGATGAGGAATAACAAATTTGGGGTTAATGATTGCCACTTGTTTTGCTGCAATTTTTTGGATCTGACTATGCCCTTGAAGTGGTGCAAGAAAGTAATCTATATTTTCGCTCTGATACTTTTTAAGTTCGTCATTTTTAGCACCGGCCGAACTCATATACAAAAATTTTTTTCCTTGGCACTCAAAGAGATAAGTCTGCACTAAGCCTTTTGGGTAAAGTAGCCCTAATTTACAAGTTTCAATGCAGCCCCTAATACCACAACGATGCATAGTCGATAAAATTAACGATAAATCAAATTTAACGTGAGCACTATGGAAGGCCCTCATTTTAAAACCATGATGTAATTTTTCTTGATTGGAAGCGACGATGAGTTTTTTCGGATCAACTCCACGCAATTTTAAAATTTGTCCGGTAAGCCCCGGGGCAAAAATTTTTAAATCAGCATTTTTTGAAATTTCAGGAATATCATAGGCATGATCAAAGTGTCCATGGCCAACGAAAATAGCTCCAGTATTTTGAAAAGATTTAACAGTGAAAGGTGATTTTGTGCCTATTCCACGAGACAAAAAAGGGTCGAAAGCAATTTCGCCTTCTGGACTTTTAATAATGAATCCTGCAGTTCCCAGCCAAGTTATTTCCATAAATTATAGACTAGAGGAAGTCATTTTTTTTGCAATCATAAAAGATGATTAGTCAGGTAATGATAGAAAAAGTATATATCATCAAATTTTTAAAAATATTTACAACAGCTGATCAGTCAAGCACTTGAGTGAATCATTTATAAAAAAGAAACAGCGAAAATTAATACAATTCTAACTTTTAATATAGTTTTAGTATTGATAAATTTAATGAAATTTTGACGATAACAGGATCACTAAATTTATGAAAATATTGATGCTTATTTGTGCTTTTTTATCTTTTAATTTGCAAGCTGCAACTAAAAGGCCGAAGCTGGTTGTGTTGTTAGTTATCGATCAATTTCGCTCAGATTATTTAACAAGATTTAAAGAAAGATTTTTGCCAAGTAAAAATGGAAGCACAATTGGTGGCTTTAATTATCTCATGGAAAAAGGTGCCTATTTCCCTTATGCCGAATATGATATTCTGCAATCTATGACTGGACCTGGTCACGCAACGGTTTTAAGTGGAGCCTATCCTTATCAATTCGGGATTCCCCTTAATTACTGGTACGATACTAATAAGAATAAGCTTACTTACTGTGTAGAAGATGAAACCGCACCTATTGTTGGGGTGAGCAGTAAAAAAGCGGCCGGTATGTCACCACGAAATTTAGTAGGAACAACACTCGGTGATGAAATGAAAAATGCCGGATACCCGTCGAAAGTTATTTCAATTGCCCTAAAAGATCGTGCCAGCATCTTAATGGGGGGACACCGCGCGGATCTTGCTTTATGGTTTGATGCTAAAACATTTCAGTGGGTTTCAAGCAAATACTATCTGCCAAATGATGAGCTTCCTTCATGGGTGGTAAAACTTAATGAAGAAATTAATACTAAAAAAGGTCCGGTGAAAATCTGGAGTACAAAACTGCAAGAGACAATGCAAACATATTTAACGACAACAAATTCATATCCAAACGAAAAAAAGATCATTGGAAAAATTGGGCCAGTTTTTAACCATGGAATTCAAGCCTGCTCACCAGAAGAATTGACTTCACCATACGGAATTGAATTAACGACTGAAACAGCATTGCGTGCTCTTGATGTTTATGAATTAGGAAAAAATAAAACACCGGATCTATTGGCCGTAAGTTTTTCAAGTCATGATTATGTTGGCCATGCTTTTGGACCTAATAGTAAAGAAATGGAAGATATGACGGTTGTTGAAGATCGCTCAATCTCAAAATTTTTAAATGCACTTGATAAAAAAGTTCCAGGGGGACTTGCTGAAGTAGTCGTTGCGCTTACTGCAGATCATGGAGCTCCATCGAATGCTGATTGGTTGGCAAAAAATAAAATCAATGCAGGAAGAATTAATATCGAAAATCTTCTAGGAAAACTAGAAAATGCAATGTCAGATAAATTTGGTCCCATTGGAAAAAATCAGTGGATAATAGCGGTATCAGATTTAAATTTTTATTTTGATCGTGATGTCTTAAAAGATAAGAAAGTTTCGTTGGAGGATGCCGCATTAGTGGTAAAAAATGCTTTAAAGAGTGAGGAGTTTGTGGCCCACGTCTTCACAAGTTTTGATTATGAAAAACACTTATTGCCGCCGGGAATGCATCAGAGACAAATTTTAAAGACTTTCTATGCGGGAAGAAGTGGTGATGTTATCGCTATCCCTAAGCCTTATTATATGGAAGATGATGAAAATTCAACCACACACATGACCGGCTATAGTTATGATCGTACAGTTCCACTCGTTATTATGGGCCCAGGAATCAAAGGTGGAATGATTCCTAAACAAGTCGAGGTTATCGATCTTGCACCGACGCTCTCAATTCTTACGGGGATAATCCCTCCAAGTTTATCGGAGGGACGAGTGTTAACGGAAATTTTTAAATAGTAAGGTTAAGCGACTTGTTGCTCAATTTCTGAACCTGAAGCTGGATTGAGTTGCGAGTTTTGATTTGAGTGAGTTTTTAATTTATTCATACTAAAGCGTAAAATGAAATTGATAACTTTAATTCTTAGTTTAATAAAAAAGTTAAGCTTTCCAACCTGAATAATATCTTCTTCGTGATCATAATCAATCCATGTTCTGCAAAAAAGATTATATTTCATTTTTTCCGCTCGAGATATTTGATAGAAATTTGTTTTGAATCCCATTTCTGCCGAATTCGACTTCAAAATAAAGCGCTTTTCATCAATGCTCATACCATTATTATCTGGAAAACACTTCACCATATATTGCGAGCTAAGTACTCTCAATGGAACTAAATAATCTCGAGGAGCTTTTTTCTGTCCAATGTTTGGTGATGGCCAGGCATTTGTAACACATTCACAAAAACATTCGATTACCGAAGGAGTGCTACTAATTGTTGTAATATAGTCAATTCTAAAAAATTGATTTGCAATATTGGTACTCTTTGTTGCCAGATACCCCAATAAGTTTCCACCAGGGTTTTTGTAAATCATCATTAAACCAATGTGGAGAATAGTTAAATTTTCTTTTTGCAAAATAGGACACATTAAAAATGCAATGGGCTCGCTATGGTTATAAACAACAGAATATACACCACTTGCATAAAGCTGACGTAATTCAACAAGGGAAAGTTTGTTGTTGAGCATTTTATTTGTTACATTTGAGCCTGATAATTTGTTAATGCTTGTGAGGTGTTTATGGAAATGCTTAAACTCAATATCATTTAATGTTTGCCCAGGGTTAACATAAGCTAAAATTTCTCCGAAAGACAGAGTATCTTTGATTATCATAAACGCTCCTAGATTTTAAGCGGCTCTTTTTATTTTATGGACTGATGTCAAATTACCAGTCATTAATTCATGATTATACTGGTTATAGAAAACTCCTCTATAACCGACATGAGGAATACCTGTAAGTACCTTGAATGTTTCATTGGCCATCATTACTCCAGATAGCCAGACTACAGGAGCAAGACTTGGTCGTGGGCGTTTTTCAGTGGCAACATCCTTAACTAACTGCTGATCAACGATAGAATATGGATCAAAATGTGAAAATGTATATTCAACTTCTTTTTTTACAGCTTCTCTGCACAATTCAGGCGTAATCAAATTAATAGGAACTCCCTTCGTTGGAAGATTTAGAAAAACTTCCCAATGTGGATCCTTAGGAGTCATTACAAAAACGCTGGCAAATGGAGTAAGCCAAGCATCGACGACAATTTTATTTTGTTTACGTGCATGTCTTTCTAGAATTAAACTATAATACATTTTATCCATGCCATTAATGACTACATCAATACCCATTAGAAGTTCATCAATATTTTGTAGAGTGACACCTTCAGAGAAAGTTTCTATTTTTAAATTAGGATTAATATCCAAGAATTCTTTTTTTAAAATTTCAACTTTTAAGTGACCGACACTCTTTACTGAAGAGTGAATTTGTCGATTAAAGTTTACGTCTTCAAAATGGTCATTGTCACAAATTTTAATTTTACCAACACCCATTCTTACTAACACTTCTGCAGCCACCCCCCCCATTCCACCAACACCTGCAATGAGGACTGAAGAATTTTCCAATTTGTTCTGGCTTTCTTCTGTAATTAATCCAATATTTCGTGAAAAGATCATTTGATACCTCTCTCTAGCATTTTGAAAACACTTAAGAAGTATCAATGAAAAATGATTTTAATAAAAATATTAATAAAATATTTTTTAATGTTATGATATTACGGAAGGAAACTTATCTAAACTCAAGGCTTTCTGAAACGGCTGTGCCAATAGGTTTTGTCATATGGCATGGAAGGTTTAAGCAGATCATTGTACCTTGAGGATAATGCTTATAGGCGCCAATAGTTCCTCCATACATTTCTACAAATGATTTAACGATCCCCATTCCAAAGCCAGTTCCATGCTCACCATTTGTTCCAATTGTGCTTTTGTGAATTTTTTTAAAAAAAAGATTTTCCCTTTCCTTGTCGCTCATCCCAGCCCCCTCGTCAATGACTCGAATTTCTACGAGATCATTTTTTAATGATGCCTCAATTAGCACCTTTGAGTTGTTGAATGAAAACTTAATTGCATTTGAAAGCAAATTGCCAAGTACATTTATGCGTAAAGAATCTTTTTCCGCAAGCGGTAAAGCATATTTTGGTAGCTGATTGCTGAATTCAAGGCTAATGTTTTTTTGTTCTGCAAGCGATTTATTAATTTCAAAAAGAGCCTCTACTTCAAGATCTAGATCAACCGGCTTTAGATCTTGAGCAGTCATTTTTTCAGATTTTTCCAGCATTTTAATGTTCGTAAGTACTTCAATTAAATTTCGAGATGCAAGTTGTGCGCGCTTGAGATTGGTTGCTGCGACAGGATTATCTCTAATATTTTTTTCGAGCATATTAAGACTTAAGTCAATAATACAGGCACTGTTTGAGATGTCATGTGATAAAATTCGCAGTAGGTGCGATTTTTCTTCAATGCTATTTTCCAATTCTTGCTTTTTTATTTCTAGTTGGCGCATGAGAATAACGGAGTTGCGATGACCTTCTCGTGACTTAAAAAAAGAAAAAAGATAATTTAGCCATAAACCTTTTTGAGGAAGTGTAATGCTGAATACGCCCTCTCGCGATGTTAGTGAGCTTTCGACGTGAGCCTTTTTTAATCCTAAAATAGTAGGGCCATTTTCAAACATACAATGGTGTGTTTCAAAAAAATATGGGCACTCTTCGTATGCAGGGTCAATTTCTAATTTAATTTGTATTTTATTAGTGCCGAGTGATTTATATTGATAGGTGACAATATTTTTGTAGAAAAATTTAGCTACAAAGTAAGATTGAAACCAATACAGCATTTTTACATTGACAAATCCTGCAGCTATTTTTTTCATTGTGCTAACGTCTTCGTTGTGTATCCCAGTGTACGCAATTTCAATTGCGGCCTTATGAGGACCTAAACTATGAACAACATTTTGAAACATTTTTACAAAGTCACTCCATGAATGACGAGACTGTGCATGTTTTAAATAGTTAAAACTAACATTTGTCCCTTCAATAAGCTTCTCTTTTGGGATATGATTTCTCTCAAGCGCATCTATAAGAGCTCGTGTTGCAATGTTAATTACGTCCATAATTTTCCTAAAGTTAAGACACTTGACCATGATAAAACTAATTTATTGATTATATGTAAAGCTAAAATAGGTCAGCATGAAAAATTGTTACACTATACTAAAGATAGTTTTAAATGACCGCTTTTCAAAAAGCTGAGTTTCTAGTTAGTATGATTATTATGAATAACAAAATCAGTCTTCATGACTCCTGGCTTTCAAAAATTTCGAATGAATTCAATAAGCAGTACATGATTGACCTAAAGCTGTTTTTAGCCTCAGAACTGAATAATAAAAAAATTATTTACCCCCAAGGAAGTGAAATTTTTGAGGCCTTAAACTTAACTCCGTTTGAAAATGTAAAAGTGGTGATCATTGGGCAAGATCCATATCATGGGCCAGGTCAAGCACATGGCCTATGTTTTTCAGTAAAAAAGGGAGTTAAAATTCCACCATCGCTTGTAAATATCTTTAAAGAGCTGGAAGCAGACTTAGGAATTAAATCACCAAAGCACGGTTGTTTGGAGGACTGGGCGAAAGCAGGAGTTTTACTATTAAATAACGTTTTAACGGTGGAAGATGCGAAAGCGGGAAGCCATCATGGAAGAGGCTGGGAGCAGTTCACTGATAAAATTATTGAAGTTTTAAACACCGAGAAAAAAAATCTGGTGTTTGTTTTGTGGGGATCTCCTGCACAAAAAAAAGGTGCAATTGTGGATAGCAAAAAGCATCTTGTCATTAAAGCTCCTCATCCTTCACCGTTGTCATCGTATCGTGGTTTTTTTGGTAGTAAACCCTTTAGTCAAACCAATCGTTATTTGAAGGATCATGCGATTAGCGAAATTGATTGGTCTATAAGTGAGTAGGTATTCATGAATTCAAAAGATCTCTCTTATCTTTTTATTTTAGCAAGTATTTGGGGGGGATCATTTATTTTTATGCATGTGGCAGCACCCGTCTTTGGCCCAGTTGCAACGGCCGATTTAAGAATTTTGATAGCAGGAATTGTTCTTTGTTCTTATTTTAGTTTTCAAAAAATTAATCTGGAGTGGCGGGATAACTGGAAAGAGTATTTAGGAATTGGAATAGTAAATTCTGCAATCCCATTTGCACTTTATTCATATGCGGCCATGCATATACCGACAGGTTATTCAGTTATTTTAAATTCAACCTCGCCACTTTTCGGAGGAATCCTTTCACATTTTATTTTACAGGATAAATTTAGTGCTAAAAAATTTCTAGGAGTAATGCTCGGAACAACAGGGGTAACTTTTGTTTCAAAAGTTGGAGCAAGCAATACCAACCCCGCTTTTAAGTGGAGTATCATCGCTTGTTTAGGGGCGAGCTTTTGTTATGCGATTACTGGAGTTTATTTAAAGAGCAAAAAGAAAAAAATGAATCCACTAGGGATTGCCGGAGGAAGTCAGTTACTCGCAGGATTATTTTTTTTGCCTTTGATTTATTTTTTTCCAATAACGGGAATTGTCACGACAAAGGTGGCACTAAATCTTTTAGCGCTTTCTTTTTTATGTAGTGCTGTAGCCTACGTTCTTTATTTTAAATTAATTAATAGTGTCGGTGCTACGAAAGCTTTAACTGTGACATTTCTGATGCCGTTATTTGGAATGCTTTGGGGGTTGTTGTTTCTAGGAGAAGTCATCTCTTGGGATATGATATTAGGAGCATTTCTAATTTTAATTGGTACTTATTTTTCTTTGGTATAATATCGATCAAATAATTTTCAAAACCTTTAAGTGGTAATTATTTTTTTAATGCCAGATAAATACTAGGGATAATTACTGGCGGGAGAATATGGCATTCTAGCACATGCCAGAAAGTTAGATTACAAGTCATATGCAAAAAGAATGTGGCGAGCATCGGAAGGGCATACAAGATTCCGTATGCGAAGATAGTTTTTTTTGCATATTCACTTCTTTTAAGAAGAAAATGTCCCATGAGCGTTGTGACAACGGAGATCGAAATGGATTCAAATTCACAATAAGGTCTAGTTATACTATAGGTTTGCGGTGATTGTAGTCTTATAAGCATTACAAGTGTTAGAAGAACAAAAGAAGTGACTGCCAATAAAAAAACTTTTTTCTTGTTTGCTCCAGGAACAAAAGACTCAAAACAAAAAAACGTAAAAATATTAATAAAAACAAAAAGAGTTACACTTTCTAAAAAATGGGCCGAATTTTGAAAATGGAATTCAAATGGTGTTTTTAAATAAAGTAATGCACTTGAGATAAATAGAGTCGCATAGAGAAACAAAAATGTTCTAGTAATTGGCGCGAGATCACGCTTAATCGCTTTATGATCTTTAACTAATTTATCAATTAGATTTTGAGTGTTTTCCTTATTAATACTTTTATCATTCATGTTTTTAATTCCTCACGAAGCTTGGTGAGCGCTCTTGAAATCCTAGTTCTTATCGCATTTTCTTTTACCCCTAATTTCAGTGCCGCTTCTTTGGTGGAAAGTCCTTGCACTTTAGTCATCAAAATTGCTTCTTTTAATAAATCTGGCAGACTGCTGAAAACATCATCTATCATTATATGTTCATTCGAAGAATCATCGAGATTTGTTACATCAAAATCTAAGATTTGAAATTTATGGGGGTTTTTCCTGAAATAATCGATTAATTTATAACGTGTAATCCCAGCAATCCAAGCCTCAGCATTGCGATCAGGATGAAAACTTGCAAGATTGCGATGTATTCCTAAGAGAATTTCTTGGATAATTTCTTCTCTGACTTCTGGCCTTCTGATCCATTTAGTCAAGCGTCGATCAAGATGGATGTGGCATTCTTTTAAAAAGAGGGCGTAGGAGGCGTGATCACCATCTTGGGCCTTTGTTAAAAGATGAGAAAAATTATTTTTAGTCATATGTAACATAATAGAACTAACCACCGAATTAAGACAAGAAGACTTCTTTAATAGTAAAGAAGCAATGAGGAGATTCTAATGAAAAATGAGAAAAATGTTCTTTTACTTGGCGCACTAGCAGGATTAGTTCTAATGGGACAAAATGTGCAAGCCTCTGACGCACCAAAAATTAACAATGAAGAGGTAAAATGCTATGGTGTAAATTCTTGTAAAGGGCACGGGGTATGTTCAGGAAAAATTGATGCTTGTAGCGGGAAAAATAATTGTAATGCAGAATTAAAATGTAGTGGGACGAACACTTGCAAAGGCAAAGGAATTGTAAAACTTGGCAAGAAAGAGTGTTTAGAAAAGGGCGGAAAAATCGCGAGTAATTAATATGTATGGAATGGGATTAAGACACATTCATTTTCCAGAAATTTTAGCAAGACTAGAGGGGGATCCCTCTAGTCTTCAAGTTGATTTTTTTGAAATTATTACGGAAAATTTTTTTCAAACTTACGGAAGGCCGTTAAAGATTCTTGAAAAGGTTCGCGAGCATTTACCGGTCACTTTTCATGGTGTTTCGCTCTCAATTGCGAGTTATGAAGATGTTAACTTTGAATATTTGAAAAAAGTAAAAGATTTAGAAGAGAGAATTCGGCCTCTTTTAGTATCAGATCATTTATGTTTTACTGGTCTTAAAAAAAATAACTTGCATAACTTGCTTCCTTTTCCCTATAGCGAAGAAACATTAAAACATATAGTTCCAAAGATACTGAAAGTGCAAGATTATCTAAAAAGACCTTTATTATTAGAAAATCTCTCGGCCTATATAAGCTTTAAGAATTCAACCTTAACAGAAGCAGAGTTTTTACGAGAATTACATTTTCAAACCGACTGCTTGTTGCTACTTGATATGAATAATATTTATGTAAATTCTCATAACCAAAAAATATCTGCTCAGAGTTTTTTTGATGTTATCCCGGCAAATGCTGTTAAGGAGATTCACTTGGCGGGGTTTTCAGACATGGGAACTCATTATTTTGATACTCATTCATGCGCAGTATGGGATCCCGTTTGGGAACTTTACCAAAAAAACAAAGAGAAATTTAAAGCGGCCATTACACTCATTGAATGGGATGAAGATATTCCTTCATATGATATTGTTTTAGGTGAAGTGAAAAAAGCAAGAGAATTTGGAGGTATCTATGAGTAAAAGCCTACAAATTCTGCAGCATATTTTTTGCCAAAATATTGTCGATGAGCATTATCAAAGTGCACTGATTAAAGAAATTATTCCAGGAGGAGATCTTTGTATTGAGGGAGCATTGAGGGTCTATTCTGAAGATTATTATGCAAGATTGACCGAAGCCTTAGGAAAAAATTTTGAAGGTACGTGGCTTCTTTTAGGTGATGATGACTTTTTTGAGATGGCCAAAAAATATATTAAAAATTACCCTTCAGATTTAACGAACCTCACTAATTATGGTGAAGCATTTCCAGAATTTTTAAGACAAGAAAATGTGATGCTCGAAGTTGTACAGATGGCCGATTTTGAACAAACTTATTGGGAGCGTTTTCACCAAAGAGATTTTGCACCAATAGAACTAAGCGAAGAAGTTTTAACAACAAAGAACTTTGATCTGTCTAACATCAAACTTATTGAATCAAGTTTTGATCTAGAATATATTTTTAAAAATAGAGAAAAGGGAGTTAGTGAACTCGCAGAAGTTGAAAGCGAGCACTCGATCTATTTTGCGCTTTATAAAGCTCAAGCCATTGTGGCCATAGAAAGTTTATCTCGTGATGCTTTTGAAATCTTGTGCGAATTAAAAACATGCCATTCCATTTTGAAACTTTATCCTCGAGAATTAACGCCAGTAATTTGGTCAGAAGTTTTTAATCATTTAAAGTTTTCTCGTATTCTCGCTCCCTGAATTTAAAACAAAACTCCAAGATTAAATTAAAAGTATGGTCGAAGTTATTGAAAGAGTTTAAAATATTTGTATGAATTTTAACGCAATGAACCCTGAAAATTATGAGCACGAACTAAACTTAAAGGCCCAAAGTTTAAAAGATCTTTTTTCAGCTTATACAAAAAATGAATTAGAAATTTTCAAGTCAGACACTGCTCATTATCGCATGCGTGCAGAATTTCGAGTGTGGCATGATAAAGACGATCTTTATTTTTATATGTTTGATCAAGAAACGAAGGAAAAGGTTCGAACCGATCAATTTCTGCCAGCAAGCAAACTTATAAATGATGTGATGAAAGATTTGATGGACGAAATAAAGTTCAATATGGAGTTGCGTGGAAAGCTTTTTCAGGTAGATTTTCTTTCAACCTTAAGTGGCGAAATTTTAGTATCATTGCTCTATCATAAAAAGCTTGCAGATAATTGGATTAGTGAAGCAAAACTTCTCAAAGAAAAACTATCAAAAAATTATAAGATTGATTTGATTGGACGGGCAAAGAAACAAAAAATTTTAGTGGATCGCGACCATGTCATTGAAGAATTAGAAGTACAAGGAAAAAAAATTTGCTATAAGCAAGTTGAAAATTCTTTTACTCAACCCAATGCTAACGTTGCAGTGAAAATGCTTGAATGGTGTTTAGACTTAACTAAAAGTGCAAAAGGTGATCTGCTCGAACTATACTGTGGAAATGGAAATTTCTCCATAGCACTCGCTTCTCATTTTAGAAAGGTTTTAGCGACGGAGCTTGCAGCTCCATCAGTCGAGGCTGCTCAATTTAATATTGAAAAAAATCAGGTAAAAAACGTCGACATCATCAGAATGTCAGCGGAAGATTTTTCATTTGCGATGGAAGGTGGGAGAGAGTTTCAAAGGCTTCGTGGAATTGATTTAAAAAGTTATGAGTGTCAGACGATTTTAGTTGATCCTCCAAGACAAGGTTTGGATTTTGCAACTTTGGATCTTGTTTCTAAGTATGATAAAATTATCTACATTTCTTGTAATCCCAATACGCTTTTAGCGAATATGGAGATGCTTGCCAAAACACACATGGTTGAGCGCTTTGCGCTCTTTGATCAGTTTCCCTACACTCATCACATGGAATGCGGGGTTTATTTAAAAAGAAAATAAATTATGAAAACCAAGAATTTTAAAAAACATTGTGGTCTATATAGATCAAGTATAACTTTTAATCAACTTACTTAGAGGCACATAAATTTTAAATTGCAACTATTCCATGTATCGCCATTCGTGTAAAAAAGATGTTGATAAAAGGAGTGTAGATTCTATAATTAGTAGGTGATTAAACACTATTTAATACTTCTTTTACACTTTTTATCTTTTGCCATTTATGCGGACGAAGATCCATGCTTATTTAGAACGTATTGCGAGGACCGTCGCTCTGGCGGTAGGGCCGGTAGTCAATCAATTCCTTCACAGGCGGCCGTAGCCTCACTTAATCCCAGTGAACTTTCTAACGTAAAAGGCTTTGGACTTGAAACCATTTATCAATCAGGAAACCCTCTTTTATTTAACATAGCTTCTGGAACTGGAAAAGTAGGGGCCTTAATTTCTCCAAACCTTGAAGGGAGTTTTTTTGGAAACCGTCAAGTTGAAATCGATACTTATTATCTCGAGAGGTATGTAAGTAAAGAGCAGTACCGAACCAAAAAACTAAGTGGTGGGATAGGTGCAAAAATTTTTGCAAATAAAAATTTTGGATTAAGTTTTGGATTAGCAGCGAAAAGAAATCCAGATATAAGAGTGATTAATTTTGGAGGGGGAATTTCGGCAAGATTATGGCTCATTAGCTTAGGTGCTTTTGTCTACCATGATGATGTTAGATTCAACTTAGGAAGTTTTTTAAGTCCATATACTAACCAGCCTTATTCCGAATACTACGGTGCTAGTACTTATATTGAAAAATTTTTGGTAAAGACTTTCACTTTTGGCACAAAAATAAGTAAGCTTTCGCTTGATGTCGGAATGGTTAAAACAAAATATTCATTTTATCCAAATGAAACAAAAATATATATTTATTCTTTTTCTTACCCTATTAAAAAGTTACTTGTTAATTTTGCCAAAAGAATAGAGTACTCAGATAATTTATCTGTCATAAATGATGAATTAGTTATCCAGAGAAAAAAAGAAAATTATTATCTTGGACTTCAATACGGATTAACCAAAAACATCGTTTTAGGTTTTAATTATAATTACTTCTTGCTAAAAGAACTTTCTACAACATTGATATATTATTTTTAGTATGTATACATTAAGACCATATCAACAAGATGCAGTTGATGCTACTTTAAATCATTTCAGAAAAGAAAGCTCTCCTGCTGTTATTGTATTACCGACTGGCGCTGGGAAAAGCTTAGTTATCGCAGAACTTGCAAATGTGGCCAGAGGGCGAGTTCTTATTTTGACTCATGTAAAAGAGTTGGTTGAGCAAAATCATGCAAAATACGAGTCATACGGAAAATCAGCAGGAATTTTTTCGGCAGGACTAAAAAGAAAGGAAAGCCAATATAAAGTTATCTTTGGCAGTATTCAGTCAGTGGCCAATGCAGAAGATAATTTTTTTAATGAATTCACTTTGCTTGTTATTGATGAATGTCACCGAGTTTCTATGGACACAGATTGTGACCTTGGAGGTTCAAAGTATAAAGAAGTAATCGATAAATTAAAAAAGCGTAATCCCAAAATTTGTATTCTGGGATTAACTGCAACACCTTATCGCTTAGGAACAGGATTCATTTACGAATATCATCTTCCCTCAAAAATGATTAAATCAAGCGCAGAGCGATTTTTTAAAAAATGTATTTATGAATTGTCGATTGGGTATATGGTAAAAAATAAATATCTAACGACTCCCATTCAAATTGATTCTCCGGTTGCTTGTTATAATTTTGAAAATTTGAAAATGACCAATAATTACTATGTCGCAAGCGAAATTGAAGCAATATTAAAAGATCAGAAACGGATTACTCCCATGATTATCAAAAACATTTTAGATTTATCGCTCGATCGATTAGGTGTGATGATTTTTACTTCAACCATTAATCACGCAAAAGAAGTTTTAGGGTTATTACCTGCAGAGGAGTCAGCACTGGTCATTGGTGATACCGAAAATTACCTTCGCGATGAGATCATACAAAAATTTAAAGAGCGCAAAATAAAATATCTAGTCAATGTTTCGGTTTTAACTACTGGCTTTGATGCTCCTCATGTGGACGTGATTGCCATATTAAGGCCTACTGAATCAGTGGGACTCTATCAGCAGATCGTAGGGCGTGGCTTGCGGTTATCGCCAGAAAAAAATGATTGTTTGATACTAGATTACACAGGACTTGCCCATCAAATATTTAGTCCGGTCATAGAGGACGAAAAGCCAAGTAAAGAGGCAGTAGTTGTGGATGTTGAATGTCCAAAATGTTTAAGTATTAATCATTTTTATGGTATTAAAGATAGCGAGGGAATTCTAGTTGAGCATTTTGGAAGAAAATGCCAGCATGCCGAAATTGATCCCAATACGCAGAAGCTCATTAGCTGTAATTATCGATTCCGCTTTAAGCTTTGTGAAAAGTGCCAAAGTGAAAATGATACTGCAGCTAAAATTTGTACTAAATGCAACTTCATTTTATCAGACCCAGATAAGAAATTAAAAGAGGCCATGACTCTACAAGATGCTCATGTATTAAGAGTCGATAGTATGTTTTTTTACAAATCCTTGGATTCCAAAAAAGAAGAGAGATTAGAGATTCGCTATTACGATGTTGATGGAGAATTTTTAAAAGAATATTTTTATTTCAATACTCCTTCGAGTTCTCAAATTTTTTATTATAATTTTATCCGTATGCATTTACGGATCCCAGAGAAGAAGGTTTCAATTAAAACTGCAGATGAGGCAATATTGTTACAATCGTTCTTTCGTTCTCCACGTTTTGTTATTGGACGAAAGATCGGAAAATTTTGGAATATCAGAGAGAAGGTTTTCTAGATGTATTTTGAGTCAGAAGATTTTTACATTCTTCAGTACCGCTTGCTATTTTTGCACTTTGAGTAGCAACAAATTCTTGTGAGATTGTAAAATCATTTGAATCGCAATTATATTTTTTAATATACTCTTTAATGGCGTCACCTTCATCAAGACCAATTTTTAAATTCCAAATGTATTTTATCTTTACCCAGTAACTTAAATACGAGCAAGAGAACGTTTCTTTTTTGGTTGGCATCCACTGATCGATTGGCCTATCTAGTTTAGCATTATTTTCAATATGAG
>JACCDN010981638.1_pt1 | contig 17843 bp, 16 predicted proteins | sample 7441691 | NCBI WGS metagenome assembly JACCDN01 (sample SAMN15323439, study PRJNA562643) | freshwater metagenome | isolation source: river surface water | place: USA:Blue River Watershed | collected 2017-08-16
CAGCGGCAGGCAGGCAAACACCGGCGACACCGCCCAGGTCAGTGCGGCGAGCAGAAAACCGTCGCGCGCCTTCAGTTCCGGCGCGTGGGACGGCGACTTCACGCGCTGCCGGGTGTAGCGCCACGCGACATAGCCGGCCAGCAGCGTGAGGCCAATCGCACGGATGAAGCTGTCGGCTGCGCCATCGCCGGCCAGTACCGACACCAGCCACGGGATCATCATCACGCCCGCCACGACCAGAATGACGAAGGAGAGCACATGCAGCACGACGACCAGACGTACCATGCGCCCCCCCTACAGGAACAGTCCGCTGACCTGCAGCAGCCGCTCTACTCTGGGAATGATCTTTTTGTCCGTGACAAAGATCACCAGATGATCCTCGGCCTCGATCATCTCGTCATGATGCGCCATCAGCACACGCTCACCGCGCACGATCGCGCCCAGCGTGGCACCCATCGGCCAGGCAATCTCATCGACCCGGCGCCCGACCACCTGGCTGGTGCGACGGTCGCCGTGCACGATCACTTCCAGCGCCTCGGCTGCACCACGGCGCAGGCTGTGCGCTGCATCGACATCGGCGCGGCGCACATGCGAGAGGATGCTGCCGATCGCCGCCTCGGATAATCCGATCACGATATCGATATCGCTGCGCTCCAGCAGATCGACGTAGGCGTTTTTATGAATCAGCGCAATGACCCGGGTGGCGCCCATGCGCTTGGCGAGCAGCGAGGCGATGATGTTGCGCTCGTCGCTGGTCGTCGCCGATATGAACAGATCGACTTCCTCGATGCCTTCGCTGTTGAGCAGTTCGGCATCGCTCTCGTCACCGCGCAGCACCAGCGTATTTTTCAGCACGCCAGACAGGTACTTCGCCCGCTGCTTGTCCGGCTCGATCAGCTTAACATTGATACGCCCTTCCAGCGCTGCGGCGAGGCGATGGCCGATCTCGGACCCGCCTGCGATGATCACCCGGCGAACAGGCTTGTCCATCTTGCGCAGCTCCTGCATCACGGTGCGCATGTGCGTGCTCTCGGACAGGAAAAATATCTCGTCACCGCTGCGCACGACGGTTTCCCCGTCCGGACGCACTGAGCCGTTCTCTCGGAAGATCGCGACGATGCGCGCATCGATGTTGGGCAGATGACGCGGCAGGTCGGACAAAGGACGGCCGACGAGCAAACCATCAGCGCGCGCCCGCACCGCGACCAGCCGCGCGCGGCCATGCGCAAAGTCCAGCACCTGCAGCGCCTCGGGAAACTCGATCAATCGGAGCACATCATCGGTCACCACCTGCTCCGGGCAGATCATGTGACTGATGTCGAACAGTTCGCCATCGGACAGTCGCTCGTCGTTGAAATACTCGAGCGCCCGGATGCGGGCGACCCGATCCGGCACATGAAACAGCACATGGGCGATGCGGCAAGCCAGCATGTTGATCTCATCGACCTCGGTGACTGCGATCAGTAACTCGCAGTCTTCAATGCCTGCCCGCAGCAGCGCCGAAGGATGGGCCGCATTGCCCTGCACGGTGCGCAAATCGAATTTGTCAGCCAGCGCTCTCAGACGCTCTTCGTTCAGGTCAACGACGGTAATGTCGTTGTCCTCGGAGGCCAGATTCGCGGCGACCGATGAGCCCACCTGTCCCGCCCCGAGGATGATTATTTTTTTCATTTTTGGCTATGAGCAACGACATGCGGGCGATTATAAGTCCCCAAAAAAACGGCCAATGAGACTCAAATCCGACCAGTCGCGACGAATTACGACATATTCAATCAGCATTTAATTGCCAATATAGGAATGAGTGCTGCAAATCCAAAAAAACAGACTCTTGGTTAATACACGCAGGCCTGAAAACCCAGTATCAGACACAGACGAAAAACATCCAAGCCAATGAATCTTAAGGGAATATTAAGCGACGTTTGTGCACCGCGATAAGCAGGTGAGAAACTACTTTAACTTTATCGACAGCTATTTGTCAGTTTCTGACTGAACTTCAACTATTCATTGTCAATTCAGTCGCCGATCAAGTATTCTTGCCCCGCAGTAACATTTATTATCAAGGGGGGAAGCATGGCAAAGAACATACGCTTTGGCGAATATGTGCAGGCTGTGACCGTCGATTCTGACTCGATCAGCTACTCAAAGATGTTGCCGAAGCCAAAACTGGACAAGAACGGGAAAGAAATCCCGATGCGTCCGGAGAAACTTCAGCTCACGGGTTCGGATGTCTACAACTTGCTGCAGCCTTACGTCAGCGTGCGATTCATGGAGCAGGTCTCTGCGGTCATCCCGCTCGCAGCCTATCTGGTGCTGTTCCAGATCCTGGTGCTACAGCGATCGATTCTGGGTGCCACCGAGATCACTGCGGGCCTGCTGGCGGTCATCGTCGGCCTGATGATCTTCATGGAAGGTCTGAAGCTTGGCCTGATGCCCTTCGGTGACATCATTGGTAACACCCTGCCGAAAAAGCTGCCGCTGGTGGGCGTTCTGATCATCGCCGGCCTGCTGGGTATCGGCGTGACCTACGCTGAACCCGCGATCGGTACGCTGAAGATCGCCGGCTCGCTGGTCGATCCGACAAAAGCCCCCGCGCTGTTCTATGCACTGCAGGTGCAGACTGAGACGACGGTGCTGGCGGTGGGTATCGGCGTGGGCGCAGCGGCAGTCATCGGCTCGATGCGCTTCCTCTATAACTGGAGCCTGAAGCCCCTGATCTACCTGTCACTGATCCCTACCACGCTGCTGACCGCATACTGCGCGATGGATCCGGTGCTGAACTCCATCGTGGGTCTGGCATGGGACTGCGGCGCGGTCACCACAGGTCCGGTGACGGTGCCTCTGGTGCTGGCGCTGGGTATCGGTATCGCTTCGTCCGGCGGCAAGGGTGACAGCTCGCTGTCAGGCTTCGGTATCGTGACGCTCGCTTCGATCTTCCCGATCGTGGCTGTGCTGATCGTCGGTGTGTATTTCGGTACGACGGTGTCGCTGGAGGAGATGAACGCGGCCAACCTCGTCGTTGCAGACGCAATGAAGACTGCCGCCGGTGGCGAGATGTCCACTTGGGACAAGATTCTGATGGGCCCGATCAAGGATGGCGTGCAGGCGATCGTCCCGCTGGTGATCTTCCTGATGTTCATCCTGTTTGGCATCCTGCGCACCCGGCTGCCTAACGCGTTCATCATCAGCTACGGCCTGATCCTGTCGGTCATCGGCATGTGCGTATTCAACATCGGCCTGCTGTATGGCCTGTCCTCGCTGGGCGACCAGGCGGGCAGCCTCGTACCGGGCGCGTTCCAGACGATCACGCTGCCAGAGCGCCTGCTGATCCCGGGTGACAACCCAGAGTACGGCAACCTGTATGGCCCGTTCTGGGGAATCATCATCGCTTGCGTGTTTGCCTGGGTTCTCGGCTTTGGCGCCACGCTGGCTGAGCCTGCGCTGAATGCGCTGGGTAGCACGGTGCAGAACATGACCAACGGCTCGTTCAAGAAGTCGATGCTGATGTACGCCGTCGCTGGCGGCGTCTCCACCGGCATTCTGCTGGGCGTGACCAAGCTGATCTTCGGCTACAACCTGCTCTACATCCTGATCCCCGGTTACATCATCGGTGTGGTCCTGACCATGATGTCCTCGGAAGAGTTCGTGAACATCGGATGGGACAGCGCGGGTGTGACCACGGGTCCGGTGACGGTGCCGCTGGTGCTGGCGATGGGTCTCGGCATGGGCGGTGCGGTGAAGGCTGTCGAGGGCTTCGGCATTCTGGCCGCCGCGTCGATCGCGCCGATCGTCGCCGTGCTCGCGCTGGGCGTCTACGTCCAGTACAAGGTGAAGAAAGAATCAGCGGCCGCTGCACGGGCCTGACCGAACATCAACGACATAACAGAATCCAGAATTTAAGGGGAACCTAATGGCCAAGCGTAAAGTTACGAATTTGACCGAAGTGGCTCTGATTACCTGCGTGGTGCAGAAAGGCCTGGCAGACACAATCAACAACTCGCTGCTCGAAGTCGGTGTGCAGGGCTCGACCGTCCATCTCGGCACGGGCACGGGCGTCCGTGAGCGTCTCGGCATCCTCGGCGTTGCCGTGGACGTCGAGCGCGAGATCATCAGCGTGCTGGTCCCGCAAGATCAGATCGACCGCATCTTCGAGAGGATGTTCCTCGCGGGCCGACTGGACACGCCGGGTATGGGTTACATCTATGTGACCCCGTTGCTGCAGGCGGCCACCTACATCCCGCCGAATCTGCTCAAAGACTAATCACTCATTCGACTGAGAGGAAAAGACGATGAGCCAGAACGATACTCCGGACATCCCGTACATTGACTATACGCGTCTGATCACCTGCATCCTGTATGAAGGCGGCGCCATGAAGCTCCTGGAGCTGCTGCATCACAAGGGGATCAACGACTGCCATTTCTACAGCGTGCGCGGCAACCCGATTGGACGGGCTTCTCTGGCAGGCAACCTGCCAGAGATCCCCAAGACCGAGATCCTGCATGCAACGGTGTCTGCTGACCAGGCTGACTATATCTACCGGATGCTGTACGAAGAAGCGAACATGGACGAGCAAGGCAAGGGCGTGATCTACGTGAACCGCCTGATCCGCTCCGCGCCCATCTCGCTGCCGGAAGAGTCGCACGTCGGCGCCTGAGACCCGCGGCCCGAGATACGAGACCCTATATAACAGCCACTCACTACAGGAGAAATTCATGAGTGATGTCATCAAGAATATGATTGCAAAAAACAAGCGCGCGATTTTTGACGTCGAGGCGATTGTCCAGTTCAACGTCGGCCAGATCCAGGTCGCTCGAAGCACCATCGAGGAAAACATCACCGATGCGCAGCAGAGCTACCTGATCAACGCCGCAGGTAACCGCGAACTGATCATGCGCACCACGGACGACGTGTTCCGCAACCGCCTGATGATGATCGAGCAGCTTCAGCCGACCAACGCCGACCAGGAAGCTTTCCAGCTGTCGATGTCGAATCGCGTCAAGGTGGAATACCTGGATCACCGCACCAAGATCAATCGCAAGATGGCTTCCATCGCGCTGAAGATGGCCGAGGCGATCCGCGCGCTGGGTGAAGTCAGCCAGACCTTCTACGAGCTGAACGAAGAGATGGTCAACTACATCGACGAAGTGGCTGATACCAACGGCCAGTGGCTCGATGGCGAGCTGAAGCAGCAGATGGAATCAGCCACGCACCACAGCAACGAGACGCGCGTGATGGAGATCGAGGAAGTCGTCCGCACCATCCGTAGCAGCTCGACCGAGACGCGCAAGATGATCGACGATACCTTCCGGGATGCCAGCGAGCTGAAAGAAAAGCTCAACAATATTCAGGACGCCGGTAACGAGATGCGCGATCAGGTGATTTCGCTCCGCGAAAAGATCGATGCGAACCAGAAGCGCGTATCGGAACATATCGCCGGCTGATCGGCCTCCCTGCCCCGGCTGTCCGCTTGCGGATGGCCGGCGCATCACCGAGAACCTCTATCAAAATGAGCGCAGTGGCATTTTGATAGAGGCTCTCGGACAGGAAGCACACAGGCTGGCCTTGCCAGCCTGTGCCTTTTTAGAAACGGCAACACCCACGCCTCACACTGCACGAATTCGCCATGCAATCACTCCAGCGCCGCATCATGGAGATCCTCGACGGATCTGCCCACGACCATGCCAGCAAGATCGTCGAATGGCTGATCACCTTCGTCGTCCTCACCAATTGTGCCGCCGTCATCCTCGACTCGGTCCCCGAGATCCACGCCGAATACAAGGACATCTTCCACGAATTCGAATTCTGGAGCGTGATGTTCTTCACCGCCGAGTATCTGCTCCGCTCGTGGTCGTATGGCGCGCGCTACACGCCGGAGGAAGGCGGCGCATGGAAAGGCCGCAAGGAGTACATGTTCAGCTTCTTCGGGCTGATCGACTTTTTCGCCACCGCACCGCATTACCTGCACGCGTTCTTCCCGTATCTCGATCTGCGCGTGCTGCGCGTGCTGCGATTGCTGCGTATCCTGAAGCTCTCGAAGTACAACACCGCGTTGCAAGACCTGTTCCACGCGGTGATGTCGGAGAAAAAAGCCTTCACCTCCGCCCTGTTCCTGCTGATGATCGCGACGATTGTGTCGGCCTCGCTAATGTACTTCGCAGAGGGTCACAACCAGCCCGAGCATTTCGGCTCCATCCCCGCGTGCATCTACTGGGCGATCATCACGATCACGTCCGGCTACGGCAACGTGGAAGAGCTGACCCCGGTCGGCGACATCATTGCGCTGCTGACCGGCTTCCTCGGCGTCTGTATGGCCGCGATCATGACCGGTATCGTGGCCTCGGCCTTCTCTAATCAGATGTCGCGCAAACGTGCGGCCTTTGGCCAGCAGCTGCGCGAGGCGATGGCCGACGGCGTGATCACCGATGCCGAATCCGAAGTGCTCGAGCGGCTCAAGCGGCAATATCGTCTCAGCGATGACGCCGTGCGCAGCATGATGGAGGAAGCGCGCAAAGAGATTGGCAGCAAGGGCCAGTAAGCCGCTGACGCGAGGCGCCGCTCCCGGCTAACCTCGCGCTGATGGCGACGCTTGCCTCAACGCTGACCGGTCGCTCAAACCGCCGGCTGGCCGCCTTGGGCGGAAGCCGGTTCCGAAGGCGAGGCAACCACCGCCCGGCTGGCGATCCTGCCGATGGTCAGGCCCTGCACCAGGATCGATGACACCACGATGCCATAGGTCAGCGCCAGCACGATCTCGCGTTCGGGTCCTTGTGGCAGCGACAGCGCCAGCGCCACGGAGATGCCGCCCCGCAGCCCGCCCCAGGTCAGCACCACACCCGCGCCGCGCGGCAGCTTGAAATACCCGGGCGCTGCCATCACGGGCAGCCATACGGTCAGCGCGCGTGCCAGCAAGGTCAGAAATACCATTGCCACGGCAGCCAATGCGAGGTTCAGCGAGAAGGCGATCAGCAGCACTTCCATGCCGATCAGCACGAACAGCACGGCGTTCAGGATGTCGTCCACCATCTCCCAGAACATGTCCACGTACTGGCGCGTGGTGTGCGACATCGCATATTCCCGGCCATGATTGCCGACCACGAGGCCGGCAACCACCATCGCCAGCGGCCCGGACACATGGAGCTTGCTCGCCAGCAGATAACCGCCCATCACCGCAGCCAGCGTGATCATCACCTCGACCTGATAGTTGTCGATGCTCGCGAGAAGACGGAAGGTGACGTAGCCCAGCAGCAGCCCGTACAGCAGCCCGCCCCCGGCCTCGCGGGTCATCAAGCCCAGCCCTTCGTCAAAGCTGGGCATCTTGCCCATCATGAGCATGCCCATCAGGATGGAGAAAATCACCACGCCGACGCCGTCATTGAACAGGGACTCGCCGGCGATCACCAGCTCAAGGTTCTTGGGAATGCCCGCCGACTTCAGGATGCCCATCACCGCGATCGGATCAGTCGGCGAGATCAACGCGCCGAACAGCAGGCAGTAGAGCAAGGGCAGCTGTATGCCGATCAGCGGCAGCACAGTCCATGCGGCGAAGCCGACGATGAAGGTGGACAGCAGGGTCGAGAAAAAGGCCAGCACCAGCACCTGCCAGCGATACGCCTTCAGTTCGGCAAGATCAATGTGCAGCGCCCCGGCAAAGAGCAGCAGAGACAGCATGCCCTGCATCAGCACATTGGAGAAATCGATCGCAGAGAGCATGCGCTCCATCTGCAGGTGCAGGCCGAAATCGATGCCGGCAAGATCCAGCCCCACGATCAGCAGAGACAGGCCAAGCGCGGTCGCCATCACCCCGATGGTGATCGGCAGGCCAATGAAACGGAAGTTGATGTAGGCAAGCAGCGCGGTGAGTACCAGACAGGTCGCGGTAATTTCCAGCATGGCGAAAGAATGTTGTTATTTTTGGAAGGATGGCGCGATGCGCGCCAAGCTTCCAAGCATAACCGTATCCTTGTGACCAAAGGAAATTTTTAGCAGGATCGGGATTGGGACAGCGCCCCGCCCCTGCAGCAGGTATCAGTGCGTCAGCGAGATCTGGATCACGTAGGTCAGCGCGCCGGCGAGATAACCGATCATGGCCAGCCAGCTGATCTTCTTCAGGTACCAGACGAAATCGATACGCTCCAGTCCCATCGCCGCCACGCCGGCTGCCGAGCCAATCACCAGAATGGAGCCGCCGGTGCCGGCACAGTAGGCGAGGAACTCCCAGAGGAAGCTGTCGGTCGGGTACTGGCCGAGGTCATACATGCCCATCGCGGCCGCGACCAGCGGCACGTTATCGACCACTGCGCTGACCATGCCAATCAGCAGCACGATCAGATCTTCGCGACCGACGGTGTCATTCAGCCACCCGGCCAGCGCGGGCAGGATGCCCGAGTGCTCGAGCGTAGCCACGGCGAGCAGAATGCCGATGAAAAAGACGATGGATGCCATGTCAATCCGGTTGAGCGCACTCGTCAGGTTCAGGTGCTCACGCTCTTCCTCGGTCTTGGTGCCGTGCAGCAGGTCGCCCACCAGCCAGAGCAAGCCCAGACCCAGCAGCACGCCCATGAACGGTGGCAGATGGGTAATAGTCTTGAATGCCGGCACAGCGATCAGCACGCCCAGCCCCAGGAAGAACATGATGTTGCGCTCACGCTCAGACGTGCCAGTGAGCCCGGCATCATCAGGATCGGCCACTGGCTCGGTCACCGTCTGGCCGCGCACCATGTAGCTGATGACGGCGAGGGGCACCAGCAGGCTGATCAGCGAGGGAATAAAGACCGCCGACATGATCTTCGAGGCGGTGATCTGTCCACCGATCCAGAGCATCGTCGTCGTCACATCGCCGATCGGCGACCATGCACCACCGGCATTCGCGGCGATGATGATCATGCCGGCAAACAGCAGGCGTTGATCGCGGGAATCGACCAGCTTCTTTACCAGCGATACCATCACGATCGCCGTGGTCAGATTATCGAGCACCGCACTGAGAAAAAAGGTGACGATACATACCAGCCACATCAGCGACGGCAAGCTGGCAGTGCGAATGCGCGCGGTGACAACCTCGAAACCGTTATGCGCATCGACCACCTCGACGATCGTCATCGCGCCCATCAGGAAAAACACGATCTGCGCCGTGCCGACCAAGGTCTCGGACAAGTGCTCGCTGACATGACCGCCATCGGCCATCAGCGCATAAATACTCCAGAGCAGGCCTGCGCCCAGCAATGCGGACGCGGATTTGTTGATCCGGATCGGATGCTCGAATGCGATCGCGGTATAGGCGATAACAAAGACAATGATCAGCGCGGTGGTCATGAAGCTCCCTTGGATATCTGAAGGCACCGCCCCGGCAGTGCCTTGTGCATTGTTTTACATGGCCAATCGGAAAGACGGGGCAGTGTAAAGCAGGCAAGGAGGCCGGGCAAGAACGACCACGCTGAGCGTTGTAAGGGGATCGGCGCCCCCAGCCGGGGCCAGGGGCGCCCAGACCAGTGCTCAGGCAGCCTGACGTACCGGCTGATGCAACTGCTCCACCCTGCCCTCGGCATCGACCCGATAGCAGCGCAGGTCAAGATTGAACACCTCCGGCTTGACGATGGATTTCCCCATCAGCATGCGCGCGCATTCCTGTATGCCTTCGGGCACGGATGGGTGCGGAAAGATCAGCTCAGCGAGCTTGTGCACGCCCTCCCCCAGCGCGATCATCAGCGCGATCGCCTGACTGGTGCTCGACGCATGATTGCCCATCACCCGCATACCGAGGATCTTCATCTCGTCATCATCCGTGACAAGGATCTTGAAAAAGCCTGAGGTCTTGCCCATCGCGATCGCCCGGTTGATATAGCGGTAGTTCATCACCGCCACCCGGTAGGGAATCTTCTTTTTGCGTGCCTGTGTCTCGTTGAGCCCTACGGCCGCGACCTCGGGATTCAGGAACATGATGGTCGAGATGTTCTCGTAGATCAGTTCATGCGCGGGATTGCCAAAAATGCGCTCGACCGCATAGCGTCCCTCAAGCTCGCCCACGTTCACCAGCGAGATATCGGCGGTGAAATCGCCAACTGCATAAATATTCGGTACCGTCGTCTGGGTGTCATCATCGATGCAGTAGCCGCGCTCGTTCAGCTTCACGCCGGCGGCTTCCAGCCCGAGGTTCTCGGTATTGGCCACACGCCCGACCGACACCAGCGCATGATCGACCGTGTGCGTCTCGCGCCGCCCGTCCTTGTAATTGAGCACATACTCGACGCGACCATCGACGATGTTCATCGATTCGAGGGACGAGCCGCGATGAATGACCACGCCGTTCTTTTCCAGATTGGCGGCCAGCGCATGCGAGATATCTTCGTCCTCGAACGGCAGGATGCGCTCTTCCTTGTCGATCAGATAGACCTTGCTGCGGCCATAATTGGAGAAGATGGTCGCAAACTCGCAGCCGATCACGCCTGCGCCGAGGATCACGATACTCTTGGGGAAATCCGGCAGCGAGGCAATGCCATCGCTGGTCAGAATGATTTTTTCATCGATGGGGATGTTGGGCAGATAGCGTGGACGGCTGCCGATGGCCAGCACGATATTGTCCGCGCGGATCACCTCGGTGCTGCCGTCCGCAAGGCTGATCTCGATCTCGTTGGGATTGCGCAGCTTGCCATGTCCCTGAAATTCTTCCAGTTGGCCGCTGCGACGGAAGTGATTCACCTGCTCGCGCAGCTGGCCATGCTTGCTGGCGACCGCGCGATGCATCTCGGTGATTACAGCTGCATAACTGAGCTCGCAGTCATGCACGGTATAGCCGTAGCCGGTGTGCCGGGTCTGCTTGTACAGCTCCGACATTTCCCACAAGGTCTTGGATGAGAGCGCGCCATTGAAAATGCCAGCACCGCCCAATTTGCCGCGCTCGATCAGCGCAACCCGCTTGCCGAAATCCAGGCCGCGCATCGCGGCAGCAAAGCCGGAAGGTCCGCCGCCGATGACGGCCAGATCGAAGTGCTTCATCAGTGTCTCCTTGTGACTGCCTCACTGTTGAGAAACAAACGTTGCAACCGACGCTGCGACCGGCGCAAAGGGTGGCGTCAACCGGGCGGACGGCTGCGGTCAACCTCCTGCCAGATCGCGCGATCAAGCTCCGTGGATTGCCCCGGCCGCTCCAGCTCGCGGCGGATGAAGGCCTGATCAGCGACGGCCGCCAGCTCGCGCAGCCGCCCCACCAGCGTCCGGTACTGCGCCAGCGCGAATTCGGGATTGATGGCCGCGATGGCGAGCACGTCATACTCGCTCCTCGGTGTCTCGTCAGGCTGATCCCCGGCCTCGATCTGTCGGATCAGATCGTCGATCTCGGCATGCGTCAGGTGATGCTGCTTCGCATGCGCAATAAACTCTTCTCTCGCTTTGTCGGTGAACTCTGCGGCGCGGGCCATCGCCAGCAGCTCATTCTTGATGCGCTCGCGGTTCAGGCGCAGCTGATCCGTGAATCCGGACGCCAGAATAGCGGCAGGTATCGCGAAAATGCCGATGCCGACCAGTGCAAGTACCACGGTAATGATCCGTCCGCCCGGCGTGACCGGCGAGATATCGCCATAGCCGACTGAGGCCAGGGTAATCACCGCCCAGTAGATCGACTGGGGAATGTTCTCGAACTTGTCCGGCTGCGCGTCGCGTTCCAGCAGATAGCCGAACGCCGCCATCATGAACACCAGCAGCGCGATCATGAACATCGCGGCAGTGAGCACCGGCACTTCCTTGCGCAGCACGGTGAACATGGTGTCGCTGGCAGACGAATAGCGTCCCAGCTTCAGCAGGCGGATCATCCGGATGATCCGCAGGAAGCGCAAGTCGAGCGCGCCACCAAAGATCAGCTCGAGCATGAATGGCAGGATCGCGATCAGGTCGAGCAGGCCCGAGGCCGATTTGAAGAAACGCCAGCGCTGTATCAGTGTGCCCTGCTCGGGGTGTTCCTCGGGGTACGCATACAGCCGCAGGCTGTATTCGAGGGCGAACACGCAGAACGAGATCACGTCAAGCACCGCGAAATGCGGCGCAAAATGCGCATTGATGCTCTCGACAGACTCGAGCACGATGGACAGCACCGAGGCCACGATCCAGAAGATCAGGAACAGCTCCAGCGCCTGCCCGAGCCTGCCGCTGTAATCGGTCGGGAACAGCAGCGCATGCACCTTCTGGCGCAGGGTGCGGCCATGGTTCAGCTGCGCGAATTCACGGCTGCCTTCGATGATGACCTGCGTGATCTTCAGTATCCGCAGCATCCTCAGCACCCGCAGCACCCGCGTATCGACTGCCATCAGCAGGCCGACAAAGAAAGGCAGGATGGCCAGCAGATCGATCACACCCAGCAAGCTGGTCATGTACGCGAGCCGGGGCGAGCGCCGACCGGCAAATTCCGGGTCTTCCGGTGCGAGATACAAGCGCAGCAGGTATTCGAGCGTGAAGACCGACACCGAGAACACATCAAACAGGTGGAAGGCTTCGCGGTGCTCTGCGTAGATCGCGGGCGCCGATTCGAGCAGCAGCGCGAACAGGTTCAGCAGGATCAGCAGCAGAATGAAGCGATTGATCGATGCGCGCGCGCCGCCTTCCGCGCGCTCATTCAGCAGCAGGTCATAGAGCCGGCGGCGAAAGCTCATCGCGGCGGGCGTTCGGGTCGTGTCAGCTTGCATTGCAAAATTGAATACGGATTATCGCGGGGCTCGGAGATTGTTTTATTTGAATATTCCGTGCCGGCGCATCCGCCGCGGAAGTGTCACACAGTGTATCCGGCAAAAATCGGGCTTGGCAATCATTCGCCAGCGACTTGCCCTTTTGAGAAATATCAAATTGAAAATAAAGCGGCAGCTTCCCAAACTATTTAACAAGCTATTAACGCAATCAATGCCCGAATGAGATTGACTCGCAGATATAATAAGCGCGCTCAGTGGAGCGACGGGTAGCGGCGATATGGAGAGCCCACTGACGGATGAACCGCGGCGCGCGCCGGGGACCAGCTCCACATCCCGCGACCATGCCGGTCAGCCGAGACGCACATCAATAGACACAAGCCGAAATGAACGGCCGATTATTATCATTCATGAAATCCCTGCAGACTCGCGTTTACGACCTCCTTGAAGGGTCGGTTCACAACAAAGCCGCCCGTTATTGCGAAATTTTTATCGCTTCGGTGGTGGTACTGAATGTGCTGGCCATCATCCTTGAATCGGTGCATGAACTGCACGAGGCTTACGCGGATTATTTCCACATATTCGACGTGGCCAGTGTGATGGTATTTACGGCGGAATACATCCTGCGCGTCTGGTCGTATGGCGTGAAATACAAGGCCGCTGAGGGCGGATCATGGCGCGGCCGCAAGGAATATATTTTCAGCTTTTACGGCTTCATTGATTTCTTCGGCACGCTGCCTTTCTATCTGCAGCTGCTCTTCCCGGGTCTGGACCTGCGCTTCCTGCGACTGTTCCGGCTGATGCGTATCTTCAAGCTGTCGCGCTATAACAGCGCACTGACCGACCTGATCGAAGCGGTGAAGTCGGAGCGGGACTCGTTCACGTCCGCGCTGTTCCTCCTGCTGATCTCCTGCCTGCTGTGCTCGTCGCTGATCTACATCGCCGAGGGCCACCTGCAGCCAGAGATTTTTCCGTCGATTCCGGCGACCATGAAATGGTATCTGCTGACCATCATCTCCGGCTGGGGCAACGTGGATCCGGTGTCGATCTTCGGTGTGGTGCTGGTCGTGATGACGCAGGTGCTGGCGATCGCGCTGGCGGCGATCCTGACCGGTGTGGTCGCGACCGCGTACACCGCGCAGGTCGAGCGTCGCGAGGTGCTGTACGAGACCCAGATCCGCGAGGCGCTGGCCGACGGTATCGTGACTGAGGAAGAGCAGATGAAGCTCGAGCTCCTAAAAAAGCAGTTCGGCATGAGCGACGAGCAGGTCGAGGCGATTGCCCGTCAGGTTCGCGAAGAAAAAGGCTTGGCAGATCCGAACGCGCAAGCGCGCTTTGTAGCCTGACCGGCGATTGGTTGCATTACACAGTCATCACTGTGTAGCAGAAAACAACGACGATGGCCATTGCAGGCCTTCACCAAGGGGGAAACCGTGATTGAATTTATCCAGCAACTGAACTGGGTCGTGATCGGCCAGATCATCCTGATCGACATCCTGCTGGGCGGAGACAATGCGATCGTCATTGCGCTGGCCTGCCGCCATCTGCCGGAAGACATGCGAATGAAAGGCATCGTTGGCGGTGCGATCGGTGCGATCGTTGCCCGCATCGTGCTGATCGCCTTTGCGGTTACGCTGCTCAACCTGCCGTACCTGAAGATCATCGGCGGCGTACTGCTGTTGTGGATTGGCGCCAAGCTGCTGGTCGGCGAGGATGACGGCGATGAAGAGATCGACGGCGGCGACCGGCTGATCACGGCGATCCGGACCGTGATCATCGCCGATCTGGTCATGAGTATCGACAATGTGATCGCCGTGGCCGCAGCGGCGGAGCAGGCCGATGCTGACCACAAGCTCTGGCTGGTGGCCTTCGGCATCATGGTCAGCATCCCGATCATCATCTGGGGCAGCTCGGTGATCCTGAAGATCATGCACCGCGTGCCTTCTGTCGTTACGCTCGGCGCGGCGCTGCTCGGCTATCTGGGTGGCGCGATGATCGCCAAAGATATCGCGATCCATGCGGAAGCGGCGCGCCTGCTGCCCTTGGACCTGCTGACCCTGCACGACATCGGTGTGCATCTGAGCCTGACGGGTACGATGGGTGCGATTCTGGTCGTGGCCGCTGGCTGGTGGCTGCAGCGCAAGGCCGGCAGCCGTATCGGTGACGAGCAACCCGTCACCAACGACTGAGCGGGACACCACGGCCATGATCGCAGACAGTGAACTGAACCTGCCGCGCCAGCTCACCGGCTGGCGACTGAAGTGGTATACCGTCATTTTTGAGGCAGACACCGCGGCGGGGCAACGCTTCGACCTGATGCTGGTCTGGGCGATCGTCATCAGCCTGTTGGTGATCATGCTCGACAGCGTCCAGTCCATCCATCAGGCGCACAAGGACTGGCTCGGGGCAATCGAGTGGTTCTTCACGATCCTGTTCACGCTGGAATATCTGGCGCGCATCGCCTGCAGTCCCTCGCCCGGGAAATATGTGAAGAGCTTCCTTGGCGTGATCGATCTGCTGTCCATCCTGCCGAGCTTCATCGCGCTGGTCATTCCCGAGGCCTACGTGCTGCTGGATGTGCGCATCCTTCGGCTGCTGCGCATCTTCCGCATCATGAAGATGTCGGGCTATGTGGATGAGTATCAGTGGCTGGTACTGGCGGTAGCCGATAGCCGGCGCAAGATCGGGGTCTTCCTGTCCATCATCATGGCCCTGGTGGTCGTGCTGGGCACGGTGCTGTTCGTTGTCGAAGGCCCGGAGAACGGATTTACCAGTGTGCCGACCTCGATCTACTGGGCGATCTCGACGATGACCACCGTGGGCTTCGGGGACATCACCCCCAAGACCGACATTGGCCGCTTCATTGCGTCGCTGATGATGCTGTTCGGCTGGGGCATTCTGGCCGTGCCAACGGGCATCGTGTCGGCCGAGATGATCGCGCAGCAGGCGGTCAAAAAGACCCTGACGGAGTCAACCACCCGCACCTGTCACAGCTGCATGACCGAAGGCCACAGCGCCGAGGCGACCTTCTGCCTGCACTGCGGCGCACAGCTGACCGAATACTTTGGCGACGCACCAACGCTCACGCCGCGCATCGCGTTCGCCGCATCGATGATTTACATGATCAATGCCGACGGCAAGATCGAGCCGCATGAGATCAGCCGGCTGGTCACGGCCTTGCGCAATGACCGCGAATTGCTCGAGCTGGCCACGCGCTACACCAAGTTCCAGGATGCGGAGGAATTCCTTGCTGAATGCCAGCAGGTGCTCAACCGTGACCAGAAACTCTCGGTACTGGTGAACCTGTATGACGCGATCCTCGCGAATGGCGATCCGGTGGCGCAGGAACTCGCGCTTTTCGAGAAATTCATGCAGTCATTTGGCTATGACGAGGCGGAGTTCGAGCCTTTCTTCCACTCGATCGCCGTGAAGAACAATCAGGCGCTGTTCCGGCACTGAGGCCGCTGCACGTAGGCCGCTGCACTTTGGCCGTACCACTCAGGCGCGGTCGGCCATGAACACGTAGCGGTTCAGGCTGAAGAAGTACTCATCGCGCTCGCCCATGCGCTTTGCATCGCCGCGCCATGCGGCGATGTCCGCCTCGCTCAGCCCGTTGCGGCCGGCGGCGAAATTCCCGATCAGCGTCATCATGCCCACGCTGTAGGTCGCCGGGTCGCAGGCCAGATTCAGCAAAGGCACGACCGCGACGCTCACGTTGGCAAATCCCGCTGCTTCCATCCGGCGCTTCAGGGTGCGCGGCAGCTGCGGATGAGGAATGTGCTCGTTCCAGGTTTCCAGCACCCGGCGCATGCGGCCGTCATCGCTGCTCGCCCAGACGGCGGACTCCCAGTCGGTATCGACCAGCACCGCGCGACCGCCGGGCCGGATCACCCGGGCCAGTTCGCGCAGCGCGGCATCGATGTCGTCCACGTATTCATAGACCTGCGACGCGAGCGCACAATCGATCTGCGCGTCATCGAGCGGGAGTGCGCGCACATCGCAGCGCGCGAACCGCACGTGCGACAGGCTTGCGCAGCGGCGCTGCGCGATGTTCAGCATGGGCTGCGCAATATCGATACCCAGCACCTCACCCGACGCCCCGACTGCCTGCGCCAGCGCTTCCGTGGTCAGCCCCGGCCCACAGCCGATGTCGAGCGCCCGCTCGCCGGCGCGAGGCGCCAGCAGCGCCATCACCCGCTCACGCTGCTCGATCACATCAGGCGTCAGGTAAACGGCCTCAAGCTGCTGCGAGGCCTTGTCATCGAATTGTTCTTCTGCGCTCGGGGCGGTGGTCATGACGGTCTCAGGGTGAGGAATCTCATTCGTAGTGGGACCACATCCGGATGATCTTGACGGCCTTTTCTTTTTTCAGGACTTCATAGACCAGACGATGCTGGATATTGATGCGGCGGGAGTATGCACCGGCAAGGTCACCAATCAGAGCCTCATATCTGGGAGGATTCTGAAAAGGATCGGCTTCCAGGATTTTCAACAGGTTTTCTGCTTGGGGACGCAACCCTGCGGCGGAGAGTTTCTTCGCGTCTTTCTGCGCCTGCCTGGTGAAGTAAAGTGTCCACTTCACCATTTGAGCTTGGTGCTCGCTTTATCCAGTGGCGTCTCCAGACCCTTGCGTATCGATTCGCGCATGCCGGGGATTGATAACAAATAAAGCGTCTCCTGTATGGCTGACCAGTCTTCTTCGGAGACTAAAACTGCGGAATGTCGCTTTCCGGAAATGAGGACCGGCTGATGCGATTCAGCAGTTTCATCGATCAGGCGAAACAGTTTGCTTCTGGCCTCAGTGGCCGTCATCGACGCCATCAGATCCTCCAATTAACGTACGTTTATCAGTACGTCACTATAGTACATTTTTCGGTACATAACCAAAATTTCATCAATGCAAAGTTTTCTCTTCAAATCTGTCCACAATACCCCACGCCCCCGCCATCCCCACGCACGCCCCAAACATCACATAGAAGGCCGGAGCCAGCGGCGTGCCGGTTTCGCGGATCAGCCAAGTGACGATCAGCTGCGCGAAACCGCCGAACAGCATCACCGCCATGTTGTACGCCAGCGCGAGTCCGGTCGAGCGCAGATGCACGGGGAACTGCTCCGCCAGCGCGGTCGAGACCGGGCCGAGCGACATCGCCACCGCGCTGCACAGCACGATCTGCATCACG
>JACCDN010502325.1_pt1 | contig 17840 bp, 15 predicted proteins | sample 7441691 | NCBI WGS metagenome assembly JACCDN01 (sample SAMN15323439, study PRJNA562643) | freshwater metagenome | isolation source: river surface water | place: USA:Blue River Watershed | collected 2017-08-16
CCTGATCTCGCGGAAACCCTCTCGCAGGCGACTGGAACCGAGCCGTGCAACGTGTGTTTCATGAGCAATGCGGAGTGCAAAGCGATGCCGCGCGATAAGCAGTACGATCTGTATCTGCTGGCGCGCGAAAACTCACTGCGGAAACTTCTGGCCAATGCGGGCCTCCGTGCATTCTGCGCGGGCAAAGATGAAGACGGCCGTCGGATGATCGACGTCATCAAGGGTGCAATCGGCACGCGTCGACTCACGCTCGCGCTCGACAACACCTTCGGCAACAGCTTTGCCAGCCTGTTCAAGCGCGACATCGTCGCGGTCTGGGTCGCCTACTTCATGGCATTCGTACCCAAGGCTGGCTGTGAGATCCCCAACCTCGAACGGATCCGCTGGCTCACCAAGCTCGTCGCGTATCTGCCGCAAACCTTGCCGGCGCTTCGTCTCGCGAAAACGCCTTATACTTGGACCGCTTTCACCGCCTGACCCGCAAGGGTCTTTTTCTTTTCCGCTTTTTTTGCTTTGGTAAATTTTCTTAAACAAAAAACTGACGAAGCGCGCTTCGTCAGGACTTGCGGATGGCGCGCAGATTCTCGGGGGTGATCTGACCTTTTGCGACCAAACGAGCGAGCTGGAACGAGACCGCAGTGATCGTATGCATCGGGTCGCGCACCATCGCTCGAAACAGCGCTTCTGAGAGATCCGTCAGCGCCTCGGTAACCTGATCATCCTGCCAGTAGTGCGGTTCGATCGTGACGTCGCCGCCTGGCTTGCCGCTCGGTCGAAGAACTTCGATCACATCGAAGAACTTGGCCTCGCCTGCGTCCAAACGTGTTATGAGCGCCCGGAGTTCTTCAATCAATGCGGAATGTGCGGATGCGACCATGTTCCCTTCTCCTTCGTTGGTGAGAACAAGCAAAAGTAACGGAGGCGAAGGTTTTTGTCAAGGGATTGACACCATCCATTTTCTCCGCCACACTATCCGGGATTCACCCCTTCTCTTACCTATGACGTACGACATCAAAGACCTGCCGAAGAGTCAGAAAGAAGTCCGTGTGACCGTCGAGGCGAGCGAGCTCAAGCCGTTCATGGAACGCGCCGCAATCGAGCTTTCGCAAAAAGTGAAGATCGAGGGCTTCCGTCCGGGCAAAGCGAGCTACGACGTCGTCGCAAAGCGCGTCGGCGAGATGGCGATCCTAGAGGAAGCGCTGCCGAGGCTCGTGCAGAAGCAGCTTGTCGAGATCATCAAGAAGGAAAACATGGAAACCGTCGGCGAGCCGTCGATCAACGTCGAAAAGGCTGCGCCCGGCAATGACGTCATCTTCACTGCCAAGATGTCGCTCCTTCCGACCATCCGTAAAATGGCCGACTATAAGAACATCAAGATCGAGGCCAAGGACGTCTCCGTCAAAGAGGAAGACGTGGAGCGCGTCATTACCGAGCTGCGGAAGATGCAGAGCGCCGAGGCAGAAGTCGAGCGCGCGGCGACGCCGGCCGACAAAGTTAAGGTCGACATGGCCATGGCGATCGATCATGTGACGGTCGAAGGCGGCGCGACCAAGAACCACGCCATCTATCTCAACGAGCCTTACTACATTCCCGGCTTGAACGAGAAGATCGTCGGCATGAAGAAAGGCGAGCAAAAAATCTTCACGCTCACTTTTCCCAAAGATAACTTCAACAAGAACCTGGCCGGCAAGGAGGTCGAGTTCACTGTCGACATGAAGGGCGTCCACGAGATCAAGCATCCGGAACTCGACGACTTCTTCGCCAAGCGTTTGGGCCAGGAGTCGATGGAAAAGCTGCGCGCGCTTCTTCAAAAGAATCTCGAAGACGAAGCGAATATGAAGGAGCAGCAGCGCCAGGAAGCCGCCGCGCTCGAAGAGCTCATCAAGAAATCGGACATCGAAGACGCTCCGGAGCTCCTCATCAACAACGAGGCGCACAAGATGATGCATGAAATGGAGCAATCCATCGCGAAGCAAGGCATGGTGTTCGCTGATTACCTGAAGAGCATCGGCAAGACGCACGACGAGCTTCTGCTCGACTTCGTCCCCGACGCCATGAAGCGCGTAAAGTCGATGGTCGTGATCCGCGAGATCGGCCGCCGCGAGCACCTCGAGCCGACCGACAAGGAAGCGCTCGACGAGCAGCTCAAGATGATCACGATGTATTCCGACGACCCGGAAACGCAAGCACGCGTCCGCTCGGAAGAAGGCGAAGAGTACATCCGCGCGATGCTGAAGAACCGGAAGGTGCTTCAATTCATCCGCGAGACGATGATCAAGAAATGACAAGAAAAGAGGCATGCTCTCATGCCTCTTTTCTTGTATAAAAATAATCGCGACTTCAAGCCGCGATTGCAGGGCCCTAAGGAACGTACGTGGGCGTGCGACCTTTTACGTTCTGGATGAACCATGCCTCATCAGCCCAGTAAAGATCCTGCTCGCTGTGATGCGTCGTCGGCTTGGTCATCACCAGAATCCCTTCGCGAATCAGAGGATCAACGATCTCCGTGGTGCGAATGGCCAGCTGGTCTGAGGTCTGAAGGATGCCATCGAGAGCATTCCGAGTTTCAGGAAAGACCTGCTGTCGAATGCTCGCGTATAGGTAGTCGCTACCCATGACGTATGAGACGCCGTACGTCGTTCTTCGAATCGGCAAGGGGTACCGCCAGATCGGCACATGAACTTGCGCGAGCTCCTTGATTCCCCCACGAGCAATCGCGACGAGCACGTCTTTGTCCTTCACCCAGAGCATTCCATAGTAGATGACGTGAGAGAGGCGTGCTGTCTTTTAATGATTCCTCTGCTGTTGAGTTGAAATGACACACCAGTATAAATCTTGTAGTCTTTCTACATATGAAATTCGGCGCACACGTCTCCGCCTCTGGCGGCCTCTGGAATGGCCCGGAAAACGCGGGTAAAATTGGCTGCGAAGTCTTCCAATTCTTTTCGCGCCCGCCCCAGGGTGGCGAAGGCATGAAGCTCACCCCCGAGGTCGTGAAGAAGTTCCGCGAAGCCTGCGAGAAGAACGAACAGGAGCTCTGGGTGATCCACGCGCCCTACATTATCAACTTCGCATCGACGACCGAGCGCATCCGTAATGGCTCGATCCGCATCATCCGGGAAGAGCTGGATCGCGGATCGACCCTCGGTGCTCGCGCCGTCATGTTCCATCCGGGCTCCGCGCGGGAGGTACCGCTCACGATGGGGATCCGGATGGTCGCCGAGGGTATCAACGAGCTTCTTAAAGGTTATAAAGGCTCGACCCAGCTCTTGATCGAGATCTCGGCCGGCAGCGGCAACGTTATCGGCGATACCTTCGACGAAGTCCGCGATATCTTGAAGCTCGTGAAGAGCGACAACGTCGGCGTCTGTTTCGACACTGCCCACGCGTTCGCTTCCGGTTACGATTTGCGCACGGCCAAGGCCGTAGCGGCTACCTTTGACACCTTCGACAAGGAGATCGGCCTGGAACGCCTTGTCATGTCGCATTGCAATGATTCCAAGGTCGAACTGGGCGCCAAGAAGGACCGGCACGACGTTTTGGGCGAAGGCCACATTGGGTTAACCGGCTTCAAAGCGATGATGGCTGAAAAACGCCTCAAGGATCTCTTTTGGATCGTGGAAACGCCCATTGAGGGCCAGGAAGCCGACATCAAAAAGCTCAAAAAGATACGGGCGGCACTATGAGCGTCGTGGCCGTAAAGGTTATCCCCAAAAGCGGCCGCATCCAGCTTAAATTTGAAGGCGATACGCTTAAAATTTGGCTCAAATCCGTGCCGGAAGATGGTAAAGCGAACGAAGAATTACTGCGAATATTAGGCAATAAACTAAAGATTCCGCGTTTAAAAATAAAAGTTACACGCGGGTTATCCTCAAGAAATAAGAATGTGGATATCACGGGGATAAGTTTAGAGGAAATGAAAAAGGCCCTTACCTAAAGGGTCTTTTTCTTCGGTTCCGGCACTGGGTCGAGTCCGGCCTGGCTCCAAGGATGGCATCGAAGGACGCGTTTCGTCGTAAGGAGCCAAGCCTCCCAAAATCCATGTTTCTCAAACGCTTGGTACGCATACTCGGAGCACGTTGGATGGAACTTGCAGTATCCGTTCGGGTAGAGAGAGCGTAGTGGCCCATGATCCAGGGAGAGTGTCTTCTGATAAACCCTAATCAGAAGCTGTATGAGGCGCCTCATGAGATCAATTGCAGCTTCTTGAGGCAAGACAGCACCTGCGCTTCCAGCTCCGAGAAATCGAGTTCCAGCGCCCTGGTTTGTGTCATGATCATGACATCGTAGCCGGGTTTGATCTCGCTCAGATGTTTTCTCAAGATTTCACGAATCCGACGTCTCAAGAGATTCCTTTTTACCGCTTTCTTGTGCACCTTGAGGCCGATCACGACGCCGAAACGAGAATGCGGGAGAGTATTCTCCCGCATTTTCATGCTCACAACCTTCGAGAAGGCGCTTTTTTTGCTCCGCGCGAGCAAAGAGAAATCTTTCTCTTGCTTTAAGCGGTTGGTGGCCGGGAGCATGACGCTTCTCCTTACTTCTTCCCCATGCGTTTGACGGAGACGCGCTTGCGGCCCTTCAAGGTGCGGCGCTTGAGGACGTTGCGTCCGGCTTTCGTACGCATACGCTTCCGATATCCGTGCACCTTGCTGTACTTCCGCTTTTTCGGCTGATATGTCCGTTTCGGCATATTTTGCTAATATTAGCCACATTATAAAATCCACAACTGTGGAGAAGTGGCGAGTTATCAACAGTTTACCAACACTTTGTATTTTTGTGAAGGATTTGTGGGGATAGTTGCCCACCTGTGGATGATGTTGTAGTCTTTGATCAGTGTTTTTTAATCTCTTCCGCGTATGACCACGCACGAGCTGTGGCAAGCCGCACTGGGCGAGCTTGAACTGTCCTTGTCGAAAGCGAACTACACAACCTGGTTCCGTAATACCTTTATTTCGACATTCGACGACGGCCGTATCGTGGTTTCCGTACCGAATACGTTTACAAAAGCGTGGTTGGAGAAGAAGTATCACGTCGCGATCCTGAAAGCGCTGCAAAACGTGGCGAAGGATGGCGTGCGTGAAGTGCATTATAAGGTTGAGCTGAAACCGACGGCTCCGCAAGACATCATCGCGCCGATCAGCATGACCTCTGCCACGACTTCAGTGTCGCTGGCACCTTCCGCCCAGGAAGAAGAAGTTTCGGAAGGCAGCAAGGATTTCAGTCTGAATCCTCGTTATACCTTTGATCACTTTATTGTCGGTAAAACGAATGAGTTGGCACACGCCGCCGCCTTGGCCGTCACGGAAAAGCCCGGCCGGTACAACCCGCTCTTCGTTTATGGCGGCGTCGGACTCGGAAAGACCCATCTTTTGCAGGCAATCGGCCACAAAATGGTCGAAATGAACCCGCGTACCAAAGTCCTCTACGTGACGTGCGAGCGTTTTACCAATGAATTCATTCATGCCGTTCGCAACGGCCGCGGCAAGGAATTCAAAGACACGTATCGCGGCTTGGACCTTCTCTTGGTCGACGATATCCAGTTCATCACGGGAAAAGAAGGCACTCAGGAGGAGTTTTTCCATACCTTTAATGCCCTCCACCAGTCCAACAAGCAGATCATCATGAGCTCGGACCGTGCGCCGAAGGCGATCCAAGGCATCGAACAGCGCCTTGTCTCCCGTTTTGAATGGGGCATGATGGTCGACATCAGCACGCCGGATCTTGAAACTCGCGTCGCCATCCTCGAATCAAAATGTAAGGAAAAGCAGCATGAATTGAGCCGCGAGATCCTTTCCTACGTCGCCAGCACGATCCAATCGAACGTGCGCGAGCTGGAAGGCACTCTCAACAAGATCATTGCCTATCATCAGTTCAAGAACATCAAGGCTTCCTTGGAGTCCGTGCGCGAGCTGATTTCGACGATGAACAGCGCCGCCGGTACGAAACGGAACCTGACACCGAAAGACTTGTTGGACACGGTCGCCACCTATTACGACATCGCCGTGCCGGATTTGCTCGGAAAATGCCGAGAAAAAAGGCTTTCGTTCCCCCGCCAGATCATCATGTACTTGATGCGCGAAGAGCTGAGTTCGTCGTATCCGTCGATCGGACGGATGATTGGCGGGCGCGATCATACGACCGCCATCCACGCCTATACGAAAATTGTTGCGGACATTCAAGAAGACGAGAAGCTCCGCCACGACCTCAGTCTCATCCGCCAGCGCCTCTACAATACGGCTTCGTAGCTGGGGAAAGGCTGTGGGTCGACAGGGGTGGAGACGGTGTGCAAAAAGGGTACGATATCCCCGCTGTCCCCACCCACTTTTCCGGAGAAGTTTTTTCTCCCCGTATCCTCCACACCTGGTACACGTACCGTACCCAAAGTATCCACGCGCTCCAATCGTAATGATCCATTGGGTATTCTCGGCGTTTTGGACGCCAAAAAGAGACTTATCCACGCGCTTATTACCGGTACTGTCTATATCTCTATATTTTTTAAACCAAAAGAATGAAGTTCTCCTGTACGCAGGAAAACCTAAAGCGCGGACTCCTGGCGACCGGGTATGTCGCCGGACGGAACGTGAACCTGCCGATCTTGAATAACGTCATGATCAAGATCGAAGCGTCTTCGATCCAACTGATCTCGACGAACTTGGAGATCGCCGTTCGATGCATCATTCGCGGCAAGGTCGACGAAGGCGGAGAATACACGGTCCCATCCAAACTGTTCATGGAATACGTGAACCTCTTGCCTGAAGACCGCGTCGATCTCGAAACCTCCGAAGCCTTTTTGAAAGTCGCTTGCAAGAAGAATGCCACGAAGATCAAAGGTGTTCCGGCTTCCGAATTTCCGCTCATCCCCACGATCGACCGCCAAAAGACGCTGTATATTTCCGGAAACATCCTGAAACGCGCGCTCGGACAGGTAAACTTCGCGATTTCTTCGATCGAATCGCGTCCGGAACTGACAGGTGCCCTGTTTAACGTTAATCCTTCATTTGCTCCCGGATCCTTGGTTATCGCGGCGACGGATAGCTACAGGCTTTCGGAAAAAACGATCGGTCTTGAAGCGAAAGCTGGTACGGCATCTTCCCAAGCTTCATTTTCCTTCGTTGTGCCTGGAAAAACGCTTCAAGAATTGGTCCGTATCTTGGCTCTCTTCAAAGAAAGCGAACTGGAAGCCGAACCGGTCGAAATTGCCTTCGGTGAAGGCCAGGTCGCCTTCAGTTTCGGGGATGTCGAATTGATTTCCCGCCTGGTGGAAGGCCGATATCCCGACTATCGCCCCATTATCCCTGAAAAGTACGTGACAGAAGCGGTGTTTCGCCGACAGGATGCGGTGCAAGCGGTCAAGGGAGCCTCCCTGTTCGCCCGTGCGGGCCTCCAAGACGTCCACTTCAAGATGGACCCGTCCGAGGGCCTGATCGTCTCTTCTAGCGAAGGCCAGATGGGTAAGAACGACAGTACAGTGGAGGCCGAGGTTGCAGGACCGCAGAATACCATCGTCCTGAACTACAGGTATTTCTTGGACGGCCTCTCGGCGCTCGAAACGCCGAAAGCGCGGATGCGGATCATCGACGCGATGAACGCCTGCATTCTCGTGGCGGACAGCGAATCGGAAAAGGAAAAGTTCCTCTATATCGTGATGCCGATCAAGCAGTGAAGAAAAATCCCCGGCCGTGGCCGGGGATTTTTCGTTCAGTTTTTGATGGTGATCGTCGGGCCGTTGAATTCTTTCACTTCGTTGTTGGGCAGCGAGACGACCATTTTCAGGATGTATCTTCCCGGCGCCGGCGGCGTCTCCCAGGAAACCGAGACGCCGTTCGTTGCGGGATTCTTGAGAGCACCGATCGAGATCGGTGCGCCTCCTCCGTCAAGCGGGGTCGCGACGATTTCCGCTTTGCTCACACCTGCGCGTTCCGAGAGTCCCGCGTCAATGTAGATCGGGAAGGCGTTCGTCCGATAGGTCGTGTCAATCGAAGGTCGCAGCCACATGAGATCGAGCGGCGCGCCGGCAGACGTGACGTTGATCGTGATGTCTTGTCCGCCGGCCATTTCGATGTCGTCGAAAGCGGTGGCACGCAGGGTGTAGAAGCCTTTTCCGAACGTCGATGGCAGAGTGATCGTCGCATCCCATGGATACGTCGTAGAGGTCGCGAGCTTGTATCCGTCGATCGCGTATTCGACGCGGCGCACGCCGCGGGGAGATTCCGCTTGAACGCGCGCGACGAAACTGCGCTCCGCGATCACGGCGTTGTCCGTCGGCATCAGGAAGGAAACCACGGGCGCGCCTTCGCCGGTATGCACGTCGTCTCTCTCTGTCGGCGGAGGTTCGGTCGTGATCCAATTGTTGCGCGCGGCCCAGCCTTCGACAGCGCTTTCCCAAGCCGACGCTTGCGGGTCGTCCATCGGATTAGCCGGATATGGTCCGCGCGGGTCATCCTTGTCGACGTAGTAGAGAATGTCGTGCGCTTGGCGGTAAACGCGTTCTTCAACGGCGGTCGGCGGCGTGTTTTCCGTCGCGAGCTTGCCGGAGAACTTGTCGACCTTCACGCGGACTTCGCCGGCTTGGCCGTCGAGAACCGGCTTGCCGGTCAAGATCGCTTCCGGCGGTGTGAACGTTTCCGCCGGCATGCCCGCCAGTGATTTTTTCATGAACGATTGCCAGATGGGAGCGGCGACGCGGCTGCCGTCGGCCCCCTTCTTCATCGGAGCGGTGCCGCCTTCGTTGTTACCGACCCAAACGCCGGCCGCGAGATTCGGCGCGTAACCCATGGTCCAGGCGTCGACGAAGTTATTGGTGGTTCCTGTTTTCGCGGCGACCTGGCGGCCCGGCACGACCAGGAAATTTTTTTCACCGAAGACGTAGGCGCGGTTGGAGTTGTCCGAAAGGATGTCGTTGATGTTGCGGGCCGTCTGCACCGAGACAACGTTTTCCCTTGGCTGATCGTGCCACTCTTCAAGCAGTTCGCCGGCCGCGTCCTGCACCTTCAAGATATAAGACGGGGCGCGATAGCTGCCTTCCGTCGCAAACGCGCCAAAAGCGGCGACGTGTTCGACAAGCTTCACCTCCGCTCCGCCGAGAACAAGCGACAATCCGAAACGGCTCCGATCTTGGAACGTGGTGTAGCCTAAGCTTTCGGCAAAATCGAGAGAGCGATCAATGCCGGTCAGGTAGAGCGTCTTCACTGCCGGAATGTTGAGCGATCCGCCGAGCGCTTTTTTCAAGGTGATCGGTCCGCGTTCGCCGAGATCGTAATCGCGCGGCGCGTATGGGGTGCCGCCGTCGGTCGGAAAATTCGTGTTGACGTCGAAGACGACAGTGTTCGGGGTGTAACCTTTTTCGAACGCCGCGGCGTAGACGATCGGCTTGAACGAAGAGCCTGGCTGGCGAGGTCGCAGTGCGACGTTCACGTTGCCGTCGATCGTCTCGCTGAAGTAATCGGCCGAGCCGACCATCGCGAGGACCTGTCCCGTTTTCGGATCCTCCGCGACGAGTGCGGCATTTGATCCTCCGTTCTTGATGACGGAGTCCATGCCGTCTTTGACGGACTCCTCCGCGAATTTCTGCTTGTCGTAGTCGAGCGTCGTGATGACATTCAAGCCGCCGGACTCGACCTCCTTTTCGCCGTACGTTTCGGAAAGCAATTCTTTCACGTACAGCACGAAGTGTGGTGCCTCGATCGAATCGCGGCGCGGCTTCACGTGCGCAAGAATGTCTTCGGCTTTGGCGGCGTCGACAGCTTCCTGCGTCATGTAGCCTTGCGTGGCCATACCGTCGAGAATGAAGTTTTTCCACCAGAGCAATTCATCGGTATGCGAGCCGTACGGAGACAAGCGCGACGGCGCTTTGTTGAGCGCGGCCAAGAGAGAGCTTTCCGCGGCGTCGAGATCTTTGGCGTTCTTTCCGAAATACGTCTGCGACGCCGCTTCGATGCCGTAGGCGGTCGAGCCGTACGGGATCTCATTGAAGTACATTTTTAAAATCTCGTCCTTGGAAAACTTCCGCTCGATCTGGTACGCGAGAATGATTTCCTTTGCCTTGCGCGTAACCGCGCGCTCGTTCGTGAGAATGGCGTTCTTCACGAGTTGCTGGGTGATCGTCGAGGTTGCTTCGACGCGGCCGCGGCGGATTGATTGCAAGAACGCGCGCACGAGGCTCTTCAGCTCGACGCCCTTGTGTTCGTAGAAATGCAGGTCTTCGGAAACGATCGCAGCTTTGACGGCGAGCGGAGCGATGTGATCGAGCTCGACCAGCGTGCGTTTTTGATCGCCGTGGATCTCATACAACAGGTGTTCCCCAGTCCGGTCCCAGATCTTCGTGGACTTTTCGACTTGGCGCGACAACAGCCGGTTCGGATCCGGTAGATCGCGGCTGACCCAGGCGAAGAGGAGGGCAATACTCAAGATACCCCCCAAGAAACCGAAGAGGCAGACGGTTCCGGTAATTTTCAGGACCTTGCGGATCTGTCGGCGACGTTCCAAAGAGGGTCCGCCCGTGAGAGCAGCCATAAAAGGAACCTTCTGAACGGCAGACGGCTCGTTCGTGGCACGCTTGGAGAAAAAAGGTCGGTTTTTTGGTCGGTAAGGCATGGGGTTGCAATCAGGGAATGGCACCTTGTAAGGTAGCGCGTTCGGGGGGCGAAAACAACCCCTAGGCATTGACAAAAACCACGTTTTGTGGTACCTTTTCCCGTCGACTGCTAGAGCGGTCGATTTAGTTTCTAGGCCAAAATTAGCCAAAAAAATGAAATTGAACCAAAAAAAGGCCCTTTCCATGCTTACTGGCCTTAAAAATGGTCTTTCCATCACCCTGGCGATCGTCCTCCTGACCTCCGCCGTCCATCCCTTTCAGGCCCAAGCCGCCGCTCCTGAGGCGGTTGCCGCCTTGTTCGAGATCGACCAAAAGGAGCTTCCGGAGGAGCCTAAAGCCGAATCGATTGCGACCGTCCAAGATGTCCTGCTCAAAGTCTGCGCGGATCGTGGTTACGGCCAGGACTGTGCCAAGCATCTGCTCGGCATGCTCTGGAAGGAGTCCAACAACATTGCGAACGCTATTGGCGACAACGGCAAGGCGCGCGGCTACTTTCAGATCCACTACAAGCTGCATAAGATTTCGATCGACTGCGCCGAGGATCTCGAATGTTCCGCCAACTGGACGCTTACGTACCTCGAACGCAACGGCTATCCGAAGTACGTCGCCTACGCGATCCAATGCCACAATGGCTGCAACATCGACAACGGCTATGCCGCGTCGGCGCTGCGCCACGGCAAACGTCTCTGGGAACGCCCTCTTGCCATCGTGAAAACGAGCGAGATGGCCCTGGCCCGCTAACACGCAAAACCCCGACGCTGCACGTCGGGGTTTTGTATTGTGCGAAAGTACGTGGACCCGAGGGGCCGGTACGCGGTATACTTTCCGTCGATATGCGCCTGAGGAGGAAACAGGTCATGGCGGAGCGGCATACGGAGTTCTCTCCGCTTTTGTTCGACGTGCTGTTCGGGCTCCTCCTTTTTCTCAGCATCGATGCTTTGTTCGATATCAAGGGCCCGCAATCGTTCCTGCTCGTCATCACGACTTTGGTGATCGTGCTGCATTGGTGGCTGAAGTACAAAGCCGCCGATGAGACGTACGGTCTCGAGGTCGGAAATTCCACGGTTGATTTGATCTTCGGCTTGATCGAGATCGTCTTGCTGCAAACCGCGATCATGGCCGCGAGCCGCGGTGAAGTCTTGCAAGCCGTGTTCTATTTCGCCTTGCCGCTCCTGACGGAAGCGGTCTGGGCGCTGATCTGGAGATTCTGCGGCAGCTGGCGGCGCACTTCGCGCGAACGCGTGGCGTACATGGAGCAACAGCTTGAAACGACGCTTTTTCTGAACGTCAGTGCGGCGGCGGCGATCGGCGCGCTCATCACGCATGCATCGGCGCTCTCGGCTGGAACGTTCATCGGCGGATTCGCCGCGATCTATGCGCTCTATGCTGTGCTCGCTTCGTACTGGGAACTGATCGACGTAAAGCTCATGTAGCTTTGACACAACGCGCGAAGATCATTATAGTTTCACCGTTCAGCGGCCCGCGCGCAGCCGCGTGAATGTCCGACCGCATGCAGGGCGCCGTGGCCAAGTGGTAAGGCAAGGGTCTGCAAAACCCTTATTCAGCGGTTCAAATCCGCTCGGCGCCTCCACATAAAAACACCGGCTCGTCCGGTGTTTTTATGTGACTGCCCGCCTCAGATTGACGTGACGTACCGCATCACTTATACTCTCTGGCCCGACAGGTTCGTCGGACACGGTTTCATCCAGGAGGTCTTTCGTGATCGAACCGACAACGTCGCACGCGCTGTTTGATAATGCCGTTCAAGTCCTGTGCTTCGGGAAAAGCTCGGGCTCGTGGGCCCTGAAAGGGTACGAGCCAGAAAAGAACGTTGCACGAGATCCGAACATCGTGCGGAAGATCGCGGCAGTGCGTAGCACCCATAGCGTCGGACGGCTCTATCTTCCCTCCCCGCATGAATTCAATGCCGAGATTGCGTGGCCGAGCGACCTGAACGTTCCTTGGCTGCCAGGCCGCATTTTCCGCGGCGCCAACGCTGACGGACTGGCGCTCGACAAGATCGGAGACGCTTGTGGCATCGCTTCGAGCGACTGCCCGACGATCGTCGCGCGCCACGCAGTGAGCGGACTCGTTATTGCGGCGCATGCCGGCCGCGAGAGCCTCTATGATCGCCAGAGTGTTGTGTTCGGACGCCAACCAAGGCAGTCTCCGTCCATTGTTACGGCGATCATGAAAATCCTGGCACCGTCCGGATCGACAGGGATCGGTGACATTCACGTGTTCATCACATGTGGGATCCGCTCCGAATGTTTTACACACCGCGAGGACGACCGCGACAACAGCCGCATGCTCAGCCACTTCCGCGAGACGTGTCGTTATCCATGCGTTTCCGATGATGGCATGGGCCGACTCGACCTCCCGCTCATCATCCGCTCACAGTTCGAGGTATACGGCGTACCCTCCGACCACATCTCTGACGACGGCGTTTGCACGTTCGAGGACATGCGACTCTCGGCTGGGTATTCCTGGTATTCGCATCGCCGCGACGGGGACGGGAATCGGAATTTGGTGCTCGTGATCAGGCGATCTTAAGCCGCGTTGCTCATGCGGTTTTTTCATGCGCCAAGCTTGACTGCACCTTTGAAAACTGCTACGTTCGCCCTCCGGCACGTGCCGGACAGTCTCTTTGAGAGGAGCACTTCGTGCGAGCACCCCATCACGCCAAACCCGACGAGTTTCGAAGCTTTGGACAGGACTACTGGTATCTCGTGCGGCCGTACAAGGCGCTTCTCGCCTCGGCACTCGGCTGGATCCTGCTCATGCAAATCGTTGCACTGGCGGAGCCGTACGGATTCAAGTATGTGCTCGACAAGGTCCAGGCAGGCAGCATCTCCAGTGTCGGCAATCTGTGCGTGATTCTCGGCATCATGTTTCTCGCGCTGACCGTCGGCAGCGTCGTGCAGGTCACGAAAAACTGGAAAATCTACCTTTCCATTTTCCCGATCTCGCGAGACTGGCCGGGCCAAGCGGCGAAAAAACTGTTTGGACTCCCCTTGTCCTTTCATGAACGTGAAAACACCGGGCTTTTGCTCGGCAAAGTGATCAAGGGCGTGAGTCGTACGGAGGACGTGACGCAAACGCTGATGTTCGACATTCTTTCCTTGGCGCTGCAGATGATCGTCGCTGCATGCGTGATCGGCTGGTATTCACGCACGTCGCTCCTTGTTTTTCTTACCGTCATCACCTTGTTCATCTACGCGACCTATCGGTTCAAGCAAAAGATGATGCCGGTTCGAAAACGGCGGCATGAAGAAGATGGAGAAGCGGATCGGTTCTTCGGACAAGCGATCTCGAACGTAGCCACGGTCCAAGCCTTCGCGCAGGAGGAATCCGAAAGCGCGCGCGTGTCGGACATACGTCAGAGTATTTACGGGCGCCAACTCGGCGAGTTCAGGAACTATTTGATCTTCGATCTTTTCAAGAATCAGCTCGTATCGATCGGTCGCGTGTGCGTGATCGGTTTATGCGCATGGGCTGCCATCGGCGATGCGCTGAGCATGGGAACGCTGGTATTCGTTGTCGCCTTGTCGGAAAGGGTGTTTACCGGCTGTTACCGCATCGGCAACATTTTCGACCGCGTGCAGGAGTCGGCTGAATCGGTGCATCGCTTGGTAGAAGTCCTGGAAACGGAAGAGGGACTCGTCGATCCGCCGAATCCCTTGCCGGCTGCGGCCCTCGATGGTCGCATCTCTTTCCGCAACGTGATGCATGTCTACGGCGGTAAGCACCCGAAGGACTCAGGTCGTCCAACGCGAGCGGCACTTTCAGATCTCAACCTCGAGATCGCGGCCGGCGAGTTCATCGGCATTGTCGGGCCTTCCGGAGGAGGCAAGTCGACCTTGATCAAGCTGCTTCATCGGGTTGATGATCCGACCGAAGGATCTGTGCATATCGGCAACGTGGATTTGCGGAGGCTCAGCCGTCCGGCATTCCGTCGCTGCATGGGCTACGTGCCGCAAGACGTTGAAATCTTCGACGGCACGGTTGCAGAGAACATCGCCTACGGCCGGCAGGACGCTTCGCAGGAAGACATCATCCGTGCCGCGAAAATCGCGAATGCCGACGGTTTCATCAACAAGATGGAAAAGGGGTATGACGCCATCGTCGGCAACCGGGGATTGAAGCTCTCGGGAGGACAACGGCAACGCCTCGGCATCGCTCGGGCCGTGCTGATGGATCCGACCATCTTCATCTTTGACGAAGCCACTTCCCACGTGGATTCGATGTCCGAGAAGAAGATCATGTCCGCGATCGAAGCCATCCGGAAAGACCGGACGACGATCATGATCGCGCACCGGCTCTCGACGGTGCAATCGGCGGACCGCATCGTCGTGCTGGAAGAAGGCCGAATCATCCAAATCGGCTCGCATGCCGAGCTCATGGCGAATGAAGGCTTGTATCGGCGCCTCGTCATGCTTCAGCAAGCCGACGAAGACGCTCTCTGACCGCTCCAGAACGGAGCGGTTTTTTCTTGCCCGAATGCGCATTTTTTGACAGGATGGCGATATGAAAAACCGCCTCATCATCCTCGACGGCAACGCCATCTTGCACCGCGCGTGGCATGCCATGCCGCCACTCGCCACCAAAGACGGTCGGGTCGTTTCGGCCGCCTACGGCTTCACAGTCATGCTGATGAAGGTCTTGAAGGATTTGAAACCGACCCACCTGGCGGTGACCTTCGATCTGCCGGGCGGCACGTTCCGTCATGAGGCTTTTGCCGCGTATAAAGCGCATCGCGTGGAGCAGCCAGATGAGCTCTACGCGCAGATCCCGATGGTGAAAGAAGTCCTCGCGGGCTTCCATCTCCCCGTCTACGAAATGCCGGGCTTCGAAGCTGATGACGTGATCGGCACGCTCTCGGCCAAAGCGCCGAAAGACACGGAAGTCATCATCGTGACGGGCGACCGGGACACGCTTCAGCTCGTCGATGAGCGGACGAGCATCTACACACAGCGCAAAGGTATGTCGGACATCGTCGTGTACGACGAAGCCGCCGTGAAAGAGCGGTACGGGTTGGCGCCGTCGCAGATGATCGACTACAAAGCGATGTGCGGCGATCCGTCTGACAATCTGCCGGGCCTGAAAGGCATCGGCGACAAGGGCGCGACGGAGCTTTTGAAAAAGTACGGCACGATCGAAAAGATCTACGCGGCCGTGAAGAAATCGCCCAACGATTTCAAGCCGCGCACGCTCCAAGCGCTGATCGACGGCGAGAAAGACGTTCCTCTCTCGAAAAAAATGGTGACGATCGTGCGCGATCTGCCGCTCGCGTTTTCGGTCGCAGACATGAAACTGAAAGCGCCGGACATGGAGAAGCTCCGCGACGTCTTCCAGGATCTCGAATTCCGCACGCTGCTTCCTAAAGTCGAGCAGGAATACGGAGAGAAAAAAACGAAAGGGAAGAAAGCGAAAAAGACGGCGGAAGAAAAATTGGACGGGCCGAAAAAGCGCGCTTCGAAAAGCGCTTTGCTTGCAACCGAAACGCTCGATACGGACGCATTTGCACAGCGCTTTGCTCAGGCGAAACGCCTCTCTTTCCGTTTCGCCTATGCGACCGATGACCGCATCGCGCCGCAGTGGTCGGCAGTAGCCGTCTACGACGGCGTTCAAGGCGCTGTCTGGCGGTCCCAAGACGGCACGTTGCCAGTCCCGATCCTGAAGCTTTTTGCGCGTGATGCGGTGAAAGTGGGGCATGACGTCAAAGCGGATTTGGTGGCGCTTCTTTCGATCGGCGCGACCTTGGGCGGCGTGCATGAAGATGCCATGCTCCTCTCCTATCTCTTGAATCCCGGCAGCCGCGCTCACGATTTGTCCGCGCTCGTGTTCGAAGCGCTGGGACGCACGATCGAATCGCAAGCCTCGCTTTTTGAAAACCACAACACCTCCTCCTTGGCCGACGAAGCGAAATGGATCTGGGACCTGACTGAGACGCTCACGAAAAAACTCGCGGACGAAGGCCTATCCAAAGTCTACGAAACGATTGAGCGTCCGCTCTTGCCGGTCTTGGCCGTCATGGAGGCGCACGGCATCAAAGTGGATGCCGCCTTCTTGAAGAAGATGGAAACCAGGATGCGCGCGCGTATCGAAGAAGTTTCGGCTTCGATCGTCAAAGCGGCCGGCGCTGATTTCAACATCAACTCCCCGGTCCAGCTCCAACAGGTGCTCTTCGAGAAGCTCGGGCTTTCGACGAAAGGCATCAAGAAGACGTCGACCGGCCAGCTCTCGACCGGGGCTGACGAACTCGAAAAGCTGCGCGGCTCGCACCCGATCATCGGCGACATTTTCGAGCATCGCGAATATTCGAAACTGCTTTCGACCTATGTCGCGGCGATTCCGGGCCTGATCCATCCGCGCACGAAACGGCTGCATACGCATTTCAATCAGGCGGTCGCCGCCACGGGACGCCTTTCGTCTTCCGACCCGAACCTGCAGAACATCCCGATCCGCACGGAGCTCGGCCGCGAAATCCGCAAAGCCTTCGTTGTCGACAAGGGTAACGTGATGATCGCGGCGGATTATTCCCAGTTCGAATTGCGCATTGCTGCTTCGATCGCTGAAGATCCGAAAATGATGGAGGCCTTCAAGAAGGGTGCTGACATCCATACCGAAACCGCCGCGGCGATTTGGGACGTCAGCTCCGACGAAGTCACATTCGAACAGCGCCGCGCCGCCAAGGCCATCAATTTCGGCATCCTCTACGGCATGGGTGCCAACTCCCTCGCTTCTTCTGCCGGACTGAGCCGCGAGGAAGCTTCGAATTTCATCAAAAAATACCTCGACGTCTATAAGGGCCTCAAAGGCTACATGGAACAATCGAAGGCCCAGGCGCGCAGCCTCGGCTATATCGAGACACTCTTCGGGCGCCGCCGTTATTTGCCCGATATCAATTCGGGCATTCCCTACCTTCGTGCTGAAGCCGAGCGCATGGCGATCAACATGCCGATCCAAGGCACGCAGGCCGATATCATCAAACTCGCGATGGTGCGCCTCGAAGAACGGATCGCGCGCGAATACGGCGCGGGTCCGGATGCTGACGTGAGAATGCTGCTGCAAGTGCACGACGAACTCGTCTTTGAAGTGAAAGCGGGGCTCGCACCCAAAGCCGCCGCCTGGATCAAAGAGATCATGGAAGAAACCGTCAGCTTGAAAGTTCCGATTGACGTCGAAGTCGAAATCGGCCAGAGTTGGGGCAGTCTCGAATCGTTCGAGGCCTAGGCCTTTC
>JACCDN010003786.1_pt1 | contig 17832 bp, 3 predicted proteins | sample 7441691 | NCBI WGS metagenome assembly JACCDN01 (sample SAMN15323439, study PRJNA562643) | freshwater metagenome | isolation source: river surface water | place: USA:Blue River Watershed | collected 2017-08-16
GGCACAGTACAGCCTAGCGGTGCAGTGGACCCCAATGCAGCGGCGGCGGCGGTGAGCATCAGCGCGATCAGCGATGACAAAGGCGCAAGCACAAGCGACTTCATCACCTCAGACAGCACGTTGGTGTACAGCGGCAGCGTCACAGGCTTCACAGCCAATGGAGCGGTGGTCAAACTCGAACTGCTCGACAAAAACAGCGTGGTGGTGGCGACCAAGCACGTCACACCCACCATCACCAGTGGCACCAATGGCACCTGGACATGGGACAACACAGGGGTGAGTCAAGCTGACGGCAGCTACACCCTCAAAGCGAGCGTGGTGGACGCAGCGGGCAACGCTGTCAACACGAACGTGGCGAGCCAAGCGATCGTGATAGACACGAGCGGCAGCGTGAACCCACAAAACACGCCAACCACCGACCCGAATGCGGATCCGGTGAGTGGAGCGAGCATAGCGATCACGGGAATCACACAAGACACGGGCTTCAGTGCAAGTGACTACGTGACGGCGGATGGGACGTTGCAGATCAGCGGAACGGTGAGCAATCTGCTCACGTCAGGAGCAGCTGCTGGAGACAAAGTACGAGTGCAAATTGTCAACTCGCAAGGCGTGGTTGTGGGAGAGAAGTACACGGACGCGGCGAACGGCACGTGGAGTTTTGATAACCAAAGCCAGACGTTGTTAGACGGAACATATACGCTCAAAGCGGCGGTCGTGGATGTGGCGGGCAACGTTGTCAAAGCGGCGCCGGACCAAGTGTTGGTAATCGAAAGCCAATCCGCCCCGACAACAGCAACCGTGAGCATCACGGATATCAGCGATGACACGGGCGCAAGCGCAAGTGACTTCATCACCAACGACGCCACCTTGGTGCTGCGCGGTCAAGTTGCACAATACAACAGCGCACAAAACAAAGTGCTCGTGCAAGTCCTCAAAGCCAGCGACAGCAGCGTGGTAACCAGCGGTTACGTCAACGTAGATACCAATGGCAACTGGAGCTTAGACAACCAAGCCAACACCTTGGCCAACGGCACTTACACAGTGCGTGCAGTTGTTACCAGCCTCGCTGGCGTAGAAATCACGACCACGGCAGTCACCCAAAGCCTTGTGATCGACACAGTCAACAACCAAACCGTTGCAGCCAAGTGGTACAACAAAGACGTTGCTAGCTCTGCTTCAAACTCGTTCACAGACTGGATCACCTACTCTGATGGTTCTAGCAAAGGCAAAACCATCTTCACGGAGCTGGATGCCACAAACCTTTCAAAAGCTGAAGTGTTTGACCCTGTCAGCAACACATGGGTAACAGGCACGCTTTCAAGCGCTGGCTTTGCTACCTTCTTTATCGGTGGTGCGTTGCCAGCAGGCAGCTACACCTACAAATTCAGAACCACTGATTTGGCTGGTAACGTGTCTGCCGAGACCACCAAAACGCTCACGGTAGAAGCATTGCCAACCACCAGCAGCACAACCAACGGTGGCATAACCACCGTTACTGCTGTCACAGGTGTTGTAGAAACAATTCTGCCAACCACAAGCGTCGAGTCGAGCTTCGCTGGCGATGCCAGCGACCAAACATTCACCCTCAGCCAAGCAGGCATCAATAACTACTTGGTCGATGCATTCAGCGTGAGCCGCTGGATACATGCCGGCGCTGGCGTTGACAAACTCAAAATCACAGGCAACGGCACCGTGCTCGACCTGCGTCCCTTGGGTAGCTTCTACGTAGAGCCCAAGCTGCAAAGCTTTGAAATCATCGATCTCGAAAGCGACACAGGCGCTCAAACCCTCATGGGCGACGCCAACACATTTGCAAGCATTGCCTCGGCAGCTTGGCTCAACAACATCCACGTCACAGGTGGATATCAACTCGTCATCCGTGGTAACACAGGTGACAAACTGGTACTCACCCCAGGCGATGCCTATGACACCACGGGATGGTCTTTGGTAGCCACCAACATTCCATATGAAACCACGTTTAACGGCACTGCCTTTGTCAACAACGGCCTTGACCCTAACCACAGCTACTCGCGCTGGTACAACGCGGCACTCAACATCAACCTCTTGGTAGACCTTGATGTTTCTGTTGAAAACAAACTCGTCACTGTCGCTGCCATCAGCGCGGACGATGGCAGCAGCACCAGCGACTTCATCACCACCGTTCAAGCACAAAGCATCAGCGGCACCGTCATAGGCAACGCGGTAGGCGATGTGGTCAAAGTCAGCATCTTTGACAGCAACAACAACTTCTTTGTCAACCAAGCCACAGCCGTCATCTCTGGGGGCACCTGGACGCTCAACAACCTAGCCAACCCATTGCCCGTGGGCAGCTACAGCATCAATGCCGTACTCACCAGTGCGACAGGCACGGCCTACTCAAGCGCGTGGCAAGGCCTAGCCGTCGTGGCCGATAACGCAGCCCCAGTCAACAGCCTTGCAAGCAGCCTCACCACCAACGAAGACACCAACCTTGTCATCACAGGCTTGAGCGTCTCCGACGATGGCAGCGGCAGCAGCAGCTACACCGTCAACTTAGTGGTCACCAATGGTGTACTCAACGTCAGCGGCGGCACCGCCAACATCGTCGGCAGCGGCACCAGCAGCGTGACCCTCACAGGCACCTTGGCACAAGTCAACGCCACACTGGCTGCGTCTAATGGAGTCGTCTTTGTGCCAACTGCCAACCACAACGGCAGCGCACAACTCACCATGACCACCAACGATAACTCGGTAGGCAACGCCAAAACCGACATTGACGTGGTCACCATCACCATCAACTCCGCCAACGATGCGCCCACACTCAGCGCCACCGCCACCAACGGCACCTTCACCGAAGGCGCAGGTGCGGCAGTGCAAGGTGCGGCCGTATCGGTCTTCAGTGGCGCGACAGCAAGCACCGTTGAAACCGGTCAAACCGTCACCAGCCTCAAATTCACCGTCAACGGTCTGTTCGATGGCGCGCATGAAACCGTGCGCCTTGACGACAGCACCTTTGCCTTGACCAATGGCACCATAGGCACCACAGCCACCAACGGCATCAGCTACAGCGTTGCCGTCGCGGCGGGCGTGGCCACCGTCACACTCAGCAAAGCAGCGGGGCTCACAGAGGCGCAAACCAGCACCTTGGTCAACGGTATCCAATACCAAAACACCAACCTCGACAACCCCACAGCGGGCAACCGTGTGTTCACCCTCACCGCAGTCAAAGACAGCGGTGGCACAGCCAACACAGGCGTGGACACCACAGCCCTCAACATTGCGTCCACCATCGCCGTTGTACCTCTCAGCGATGCCCCCACAGCGGCCAATGCCACACTGACAGTGCTCGAAGACAGCAGCAAAGTACTAGCCGCTAGCGACTTTGGCTTTGCAGACGTAGACGGCAACACGCTTTCTAGCGTCAAAATCACCAGCCTACCCGCTGCGGGCAGTCTTCAACTCAATGGCGTCGCTGTCAACGTCAATGACACAGTCACCAAAACCGACATTGATGCGGGCAAGCTCATCTTCACGCCTGTACCTGGCGCACACAGCACCAGCTACGCCACCTTGCAGTTCAAAGTCATTGACAGTGGCAGCAACAACAACGAAAGCACCACAGCCAACACCCTCACCTTCGACGTCACTGCTGTTGCACCTACCCAAACGGTGCAATTCAGCAGCATGACCAAAGACAGCGGCACCGCCGCTGCCGACTGGAACACAGCAGACACCAGCGCAGGCCGACTCGTCAGCGGCACCATCAGCGCCCCCTTGTTGGGCGATGAACAAGTCGCGGTATTTAGCAATGGCACCTTCATAGGCAACGCCACCGTCACAAACGGTGGCACAGCTTGGGCCATCACCGACACCAGCGGCTACAGCAGCAACTGGACCTACACAGCCAAAGTTGTGCAAGCAGGTGGTCTGTCAAGCAGCACCGCCACACAAGTCGTCAACATCGACACCACCGTGGCAGCACCCGTCATCACAGGCATCAAAGACAGCGCCAACGCAAGCATTGCCTTTGGCGGCAGCACCACCAACCTGCTCACCAGCGTCAGCGGCACGGGCGAAGCGGGCGCCACCATCTACCTGTATGACAATAGCCTCAAAAACTTGGTGGGCACCGCCATCGTTGCGAGCGACAACACTTGGACAGTCACTGGCATGACGGGCGTGGCATCGGGCAGCAACACATTCAGTGCTGTGCAAACTGACCCCATGGGCAACGTCAGCACCCAGTCAAACCTGTGGTCAGCCACAAGTACAGGCGGCACTAACCTTGTTACCAACGGTGACTTTTCGACCGATGGGCTTGTGGGCTTTACCACGGGCAGCAATGTGTCGGTTCTTAATAGCGTCGATGTACTTTCCACCGCAGCCAACATTGGTATCCAGACGCTTGCGTCATTGCCATCGCATTTCTTAGCCCCCCAAAATGCAGCGACCAATACAACAGTGTCTGGCACCGCAGCCGCTAACGTCACTTGGACGAAGCAAATTACAACTGCGTGGGTCAACCCAGACGGCGCATTCCAAGGCAATGTGCTGGGCTATAACTTTGTCACCGATGTCAAAACGGTTGGCTGGCAAACCAGCATGAACGTGGTGGCTGGTAAAACTTATGCCTTGAAGTTTGATTACGTAGCCAACAGCCTAAAATTTGGTGTAGATATTGATGGTGTCAGCATCACACTTTCTGAGGCAGGACACCTGACGGTTTTCTACACCGCCACCGCCACCAAAACCATCAACACCTCACTATGGGGTGTCAATAGCGCTGGCACAGTGGCGTCGCCGACGGGCACTGGCGGCGATTCTTACTTCGACAACATCTCCTTTGTCGAAGCCACCCTACCTGCCGACAACACCTTGGCTGCAGGTACCTTCCCGCAGGGTGCTAGCACGGGTGACAACGCGCTGTTCTACACCACTGCCGCGCTCACGGGTCAGGCGGGCAACGACACCATCACCGCCACTGGCACCGACTTGCAAAGCAAGCTAGCGGCTGGCGGCAAGATCGATGGCGGTGCCGGTCTCGACACCCTGAAGCTTGCCGCAGGAACCACCTTGGACTTGACCGCACTCACGGCCAACCAAACCGTCAAACCCATTCAAGAGGTTGAAATCTTCGAGCTGCAAGGCAACAGCAAACTCAGCATCTCGGCCAACGATGTGTTGAGCTTGGGTTGCTCTAACAGCACCACCATGGCCAGCTTTGCATTTACCAGCACAGCGCAAACAGCAGACGGCAGCGTGTCAGCCACAGGCAGCACCAGCAGCACCGGCAAAGTTCAGTGGGTGGTCAACGGCACAAACACCGATAGCCTGAACCTGAGCGGCTTGTTCAGCGATGCAGTTGCAGGCTTGGGTGGCGCCGTGGGTAACACGGGCCTCACAGGCCAGTGGGACTACAAAGGCCAAGTCACGGTGGCAGGCCACACCTACAAGGTGTATGACCACAGCACCACGGGTGCACAAGTGTTGGCCGACCTCACAGTGGCGGTCAGCACCAACACCCCGTTGCTCATCTCTGCCATCAGCAGCGACGCAGGCGACAACGCGGCTGACTTCATCACCAACGACACCACCCTCATCTACAGCGGCAAACTTGCCAGCGGATTTAACGCGACCACTGAGAAAGTCAAAATTCAAGTGCTCGACGGTAACAACACCGTGGTGCAAAGCGGCTACGGCGTCGTCAACGGTAACAACTGGACGTGGGACAACAGCGCCACCGCACTAGCCGCTGGTAACTACACCATCAAAGCCTCCGTTGTGAATGGCACCACAGATGCGCTGGTCAGCAGCTATGGCATCAACGGCGTCAGCACACAGGCCATGACGATAGACGTTACCGCACCCAATGCAGGTGCAGCACCGACAGTGCTCATCACGACAGATGTCAACAACGATGGTCTCATCAGCGCTGCTGAACTCGCAGGTGGAAGCGTGGCCGTCAAAGCCAGCTTTGCTGGAGCCAACGTTGCGCAAGGCGACAAAGTTGTGCTCCAGAGCTCTACGGGAGAAATTGTCACAGTGGTCATCAGCGCCACCGACAAGACCAACGGATTCGTCAACGCAACGTTTGCCAGCCCAGCAGCGGGTGCAACCCTCACCGTCACAGCCAAAATTATCGACACAGCTGGCAACGCCAGCGCCAGCGGTAGCGACAGCGCCATCATCAACGCCGACCCAGTCAACACCGTGCCACAGGCGCAAAGCGTTAACGAAGACACGGTGTTGTTCATCAATGGGCTGAGTGTCAATGACACGGAAGGCAACCTAAGCACCACGCAACTCAGCGTCAATCATGGCACCATCAACGTCGACCTCGTTGGCGGCGCCACCATCAGTGCCGGTGCAAACGGCAGTGGCACGCTCACATTGTCTGGCACGGCAGCACAGATTAACGCGGCGCTGGCCACGGCCAGCTACCAAGGCAATCTCAACCTCAACGGCAGTGACAGCCTGACCGTAGTGTCCACCGACGCGCTAGGCGCAGTAGGCACCACCAATGTGGCGATCACCGTCAATGCCGTCAATGACGCACCCATCAACCTTCTTTCCAACAACATCTGGAGCAGCAAAGCAACAGAGACATTGGCACTGAACAACGTGGTGCAAATTGGCGACGTCGATGGACTCCCCACGTCCACCCTCATGACCGTCACCTTGGCTGTCACCGGTGGCACCCTGCAAGCCAGCAGCACCACAGGCGTTACCGTCATCGGCAGCGGCACCTCTAACTTGGTGGTCAACGCCACCATTGCCGACTTCAACACGTGGGTCACCAATGCGGTTAGCTTCACCGGCACACAAGTCGGCACGCAAACCCTCACCGTCACTGTCAACGACAACGGCAACACGGGCCTAGGCGGCGCGCAGCAAACCGTGACAAGCACCACCATCGACGTGGCAGAAAGCAACATTGCGCCGGTGGCCTCGTCAGTGATCGCCTACACAACCCCTGTGCTCAAGACTGATCCGTCGGTCACTATCACTGACAACGTCAGCGGCAACGCTGCCACGGGTCAAACCGTGACCTATACGCTGACCTTCAGTGACGCAGTTTCTGCAAGCTCGCTCACCTCTAGCGACATTGTGGTGGCGGGGCTTACCGGGACGGCTGCCACCGCTGTTCAAAACAGCCTGACCCAAATCAATGCCACACAATGGACGGTTACGGCAGCTATGCCTGCCTCGGGCACTGGTGGCGTTGCCATTAGCTTGGCAGACGGCAGCTACACCACCACCAGCGGTGTTTCGGGTTTGGGCGATTCGGGGGCGCAGCGGTATGGAACAGACGCCTCAACTGCCACACGTGCTGTTTACACAAGCAATTATTACGGTTATTTCAAAAATTCAGGTGGTGACACTTATTATGTGGATACCGTACACGGACCAAGTTTGGTCAGTGGCTCCACCGGAGCGGTGACCAAATTCGCCTCCTACCCCAGCGGCAGCGCAGGTCCTGGAGACATGCCAGATTTGGGGGTCAGCGCCAATAAGGACGCTGCAGGAAATATTTATTACTCCTTGTATGGAAACGCCAATACTGCTTCATTAAATGGTTACACAACCATAGGGTTGGTCAAACAAGAGGCTGCGGGTGTGGCTTCCACCCCGGTTGTTATTCCTATGCTCTGGACCCCTAACAGGTCGGACGTTGCATTGTGGGTCTCGGATCCTGTCAACGCTGCGCAACTTGGAGGTGGGGCTGGGGCAATTGTGACGGTCATTGCAAATAATTCAAATAATATCAATGCGGCAAATAAAACATTTATTGGAACATTCAACGCAAGCACCGGCCAGCAAATTGGCTCGTATGTGAAATTGTCGGATGTTGATTTCCAGAAAGAAGTCACCATTTTGCCCAATGGCCATGTTGCGGTGTTGGTGGCAGATTCAACCACGCAGTACAAGATCATGGAATTTGCTGTGGGCTCTAATTCCACCAATTTCCAAACACCCATCAGCACCGTCACGCTGTCCAACCAGCCTGCGGTGCCTGGGGGCGATGTCCGTTCGCAGGGCTTGAGTGCGTTGCCCGACGGAACCTTGGCTGTGGTCTCGGTCACGGGGGGTAACATCATTGTCAACAGGGTTGACTTGACCTCCAAACAGGTACTGAGCACACAAACCATTCCCACAGCGATGGTTTCTGGTTTCACCACCGTGGGTGTTTTGGGAAGTGACGCTTCCTCAATCGAAGTTACTACGTTGACCGACGGTGGTTTTGTTGTGGCGGGCAATACCAACTTGGCAACCAGTTCGGGCAATACCGTGATTCGGGTCTTCAATGCCGATGGCACCGTGCGCACCGGTTCTGACGTTGTGGTCAGCGGGGGTCAAGGCTTCCCGTCTGTCGTAGCGCTTGATGGGGGGGGCTTTGTGGTCACCAACGTCGAAAACTCGTACAGCACTCAAGCGACTTACTCGTATTATTTTGATGCCAATGGCAAACCCCTGAACAACCCCGCCCCCACCAGTGCCAACACGGTGGATACCCTCATCGGTCGTGACGGCTCCGACATCCTCACCGGAAGCGGCGGTGCCGACATCATTCTTGCGGGTGCGGGCAATGACACTGTGGTGCTCAACGCCAGCAATATCTCGGCGTTGTTCCAAACCAACACCGCCAAGGTCGACGGCGGCATTGGTGTCAACGTTTTGAAGATCGATGGTGCGGGCTCCACCTTGGACCTCACCAACTCAACTGTTTTGTCCAAGGTCCACAACTTCAGCAGCATCGACCTCACGGGGACTGGTGTCAACACGCTCAAAATCGGTTTTGCCAACCTGAGCTATCTCAGTGGTGCCGCCGACAACACCAGCACCACCGCCAACGAAGCCCGCATGCTCGTGGTCAGCGGCGACAATGGTGGCAGCGGCGGTACTGCCGACAAATTGCAACTGGTGGAATTGAGCAGTTGGACCATAGGCGGTACGCAAACCGCCGCCAGCCTGAGTGCGACCTATGGTACGGCGTATGGCTTTTTGTCCGGGCACACCTACAAGGCCTACACCCGATCTGACCGTACCATTTTTGTGGACGATGCCCTCACCGTCACTGACGGTGGTGGTTACACCAACCTCCCCACCTTTGGGCAGCTTGGCGCTACCGCTGGTGCCACTGTCAGTAGCCTGTTTGGCCAAAGTTTCACCGACGCCAATGCCCTTCAGAGTATGAAGGGTGTGGCCATTACATCGGCGGGCACATCGGCAGACGTCACCAGCCTGGGCAAGTTCCAGATATCCAGCGACGGCGCCACGTGGAGTGACCTGCCTGGCGGCCTCACTGATGCTACTGCCCGCTACATAGCCAGTACAGATCAAATACGGTTTGTGTTTGCGTCCGCCAATACCCAGGGTGTCGCACCTTCCTTGGTGGTCAGGTTGATTGACACATCTGGCACCACTGGCACGGCCAGCCTCACCACTGGTGCCACAGTGGATGCCAGCGTCAACGGTGGCACCACCGCCTTCAGCGGCAGCACCGTGACCTTGAGCTTCAATGGCAATGTGACCAACGTGGTGCCTACCACGCTTGATGCGTTGAGCACCGCCAACGTGGCGCTGAGCAACTTCAGCGTGACGCAAACCTATGCGTCCAGCGAAGCCATGACCGTGACCCTTACCACCGACCACGGCACCTTAACGGCCGGCACGGGCACAGGTGTCACGGCGAGCGGCTCGGGCACCGCCACGCTAACCCTGACGGGCAACAAGGCCGACATCAACGCGCTGTTGGCCACCAGCACGGGTGTGGTGTACAACGGCGGCAGCTACACCGGCGCTGCCACCATCAGCATGACCAGCAAGAACACCGCTTCGGGGGTGACAGACACCGACGTGGTGAGCTTCAATGTGGCACCCATGGGCACAAGCACGGGCGTGATGGACTTCAGCGGACCAAGCAACTTCCCAACAGGCACAGCCCAAGTAGGTGGCGCGACCGTGATTTATCCAACAGGAGCAGTAGGGGTTTTTGATACAGCAAGCTCAATGGGTGACAATTCCTTGGGGCGCGACTGGCGTGCATCTATGGGCGTCAGCTCAGGCAGCTACGCGGTTTGGGACAATTTGGCCATTCCAGCAGGCGGCCATGCCGAAACCCTGAGTGCCAGCTTTTTGATGGCAAGCTGGGTGGGCACATCTTCTACTGGTGGCTTTAGCTTCAACTTTGGCTTGCCCGGCACCATGGCCACCACCTATTCGTCTACTTGGAACACGGGTTACACCACGGGCTTGGCGGTGACCTTCGATCCAGGTGCTGGCCCTGTGGAGGTTCGCTGGAACGGTGCCGTCATCGCGTCTAAGTCCAATGCGGTGCCATTTGTTTCAGGTAATGTTTTGAGAGACACCGTGAGCATCGCGGTAGACGCAGCGGGCAATTTCACGTTGACGCTGCACAACGTGGAAGGCCTAGTGGCTGACCGCGTGGTCACGGCCACTTTGCCCAACTGGACAAGCACCAACACAGAAGGTTGGGCATATGGTGCAGCCGGCTTCAATAGCTCGTCAGAAAATGGATGGGTGTTGATTGACAACCTCAGCTTGTCTTTGAACAGTACCAAGTCGGGGGTTATCACCGGCACATCGGGTGTTGATACATGGGCAGGCGGTTCGACCGATGATGTGTACGTGGCCGCAGGCGGTGCCGACAAGTTGCATGCACAGGGCGGCAACGACACCATCACCCTCAATGCCGACAACGTGACCCAACTGGGCACGGCCAGCAACGGCATGATGGTTGACGGCGGCACAGGCTTTAACGCACTCAAGCTCGCCGCAGGCGGTGTGTCACTGGATTTGACCAATGCCACCGTGAAGTCGCATTTGCAGCATTTCAGTTCGATCGACCTCACAGGCACAGGTGCCAATACGGTCAAGGTAGATTTGAGTGCGGTGCAAACCCTCTCGGGCAAATCAGATGTGACGGTCACCACGGTGAACGAGGCACATGCTTTGGTGATCAACGGCGATGCGGATGATGCCGTGCAGTTGACAAACCTGAGCACGTGGACCAAGTCAGCCACCACCAGCACGGCCACCAGTTTGACGGCTGCTTTGGGCGCGATGGGCTTTACCACAGGGCACAACTACAACACTTATACGCTGGGTGACGCTACGTTGTATGTGGACGCTGGCATCACCAACATCACCTCAGTGGCGGGGCCAGTGGTGTTGGACTTGAACCGCGATGGTTTGTTGTCTTACACCCAGCAGTTGATGAATGCCAACAGCCAAGGCGGTGTGTATTACTCGGCGTGGGCCGGTGCGCAAGACGGTGTGTTGGTGCTCAATTCGCACGGCGATAACTTGGTGCACGATGCCAGCCAGTATGAGTTCACGCAGTACGGCGGCAAGACAGACTTAGAGGGTGTGGCCGTGGGCTTTGACTCGAATAAGGATGGCGTGCTGGATGCGCGTGATGCACAGTTTGACCAGTTCGCGGTGTGGAACGACACCGATGCCGATGGCGTGAGCGAAGCGGGCGAGGTGCGCAGCTTGTCAGACTGGGGCATTACCCAGATCAATCTGACTCAAGATGGCGTGCAGCGCACACCTGCAGCAGGCGTGACGGAGGCTGGCCACACGTCAGCGTTGACCAGCGATGGCTCAAGCATGTTGGTGGCTGACGCAGCGTTTAGCTACGCAGAGCCACTCATCAAGGCGACGGCTTTGGCACCCGATCAGATTCATCTGGATGTGACGGGTCATGAGTTGGTGTTGAATTTGTCGAATTTGCATGCTGTGTACGGCAATGTGACAGAGGTAGATTTGACACAGTCAGGCCATAACGAGATCAAGCTGAGTTTGAGCGATGTGTTGAGCGTGCCCAAACAAAGCATGACGCTGATTGGTGATGCCAGCGACACGGTCAGGCTGAGTGCCGCAGAGTGGCAAGACAGCGGCACGAAAGTGACGCAAGCTGGCCACACGTATGAGGTCTATACCGCTAATAACGGCCTGTCGGCGCAGTTGTTGATTGATCAGTCGATGGTGGTTGTCACGCACTAAGTGGCGTAGCCCCACGCTTTTCGAGGCGTGGGGCGGTTTTTGTTTGAGACAGTAGCTTTGGGCTCTTACTTTTTGATAGCTACGCAAACAAAAGGTAAGCAATGTTTTATTTAATAACTATAATGGTTTAGTTATTTCGATAAAAATTTGCTCAATCTCACATTTATGAAAACCAAATTATCTGTATTAGCAACGGCAACGGTGTTGTCGGCGGGGATGGGTGTGCAAGCGCCTGTGTATGCACAGTCTTTCAGTGAGGTTGTGCAATCGGCGTTGGCGATGTATCCGTCTATTCAGTCGGCTAAGGCCAAAACAGAGGCCGCGCGTTCAGAGATTGACCGTGCACGTGCTGCGCACTATCCGCAGATCAGCTATGGGTTTACCCGCAGCAGTTATGCATCGGGCAGTTTGCCGTCGACGGTAGAGGCGAATACGCGCTCGCCTTCGGTGCGCTTGAATTTATGGTCAGGTGGACGTATTGAGGCTGATGCGCGACGCGCAGAAGCGCTGACGGCTGGCAGCGAGTTTGCCGAGGCGACAACGCGTGATGATGTTGCGCTGTTGGCGGCAGAGGCTTATATCAATTGGGCCCGAGCGATTGATATGCATAACCTCGCGGCTAAAAATTACGAGTCACATAGCGTCACGCTTGAAGATATTCGCAAAATTGTGGCGGTTGACGGTGGCCGTGAGCTTGACTTCAAGCAGGCCCGCGTGCGTATGGATAACGCTGCATTGAGTAAGTTACAGCGCGAAACAGAGTTGAAGCAGGCGCGCCAGCGCTTGATGCGTTTTTGGATTGGCCCGCTGCCATCAAAGCCAATGGGTTTAACAGAGGCGTTGGCCCAAACTGGTCGCTTGGGCAAGCTGCCTTTGAGCGTTGATGAAGTGCTGACAAGTTTGACAGACGATTTGCCTGCTGTGGCGCAACAGATTAAACAGCTGCATGCTGCAGAGGCGTCTGTTTCTATGGCGCGTGGGCAGTATTCACCAACGCTTGATTACACAGCAACACGTCAGTTGAATGTGAGTGGCACAGCGCCTTATAAGCAAGATACGTTGTCACAGGTTCAGTTAAATATGCCTTTGTACAGCGGGGGTGCAACATCGGCCGCGGTTCAAACGGCGGTGGCACAGCTCAAGGCAGCACAGTATTCTTTGGATGAGGCGCGTTTGTTGGCGCGTGAGAAAGCAACTTTGGCCTATTACGAATGGGTGTCTGCACAGGGTCGTGCTGTGCAGGGCGCAGCACAAGCAACGATGGGCGATAAGGTGGTTGAGGGTTACCGCTTGCAGTTTCGCTTGGCGCGTCGTCAGTTGTTGGATCTGTTGAATATTCAAGCAGATGTGTTCGGATATCAGAGCTCGGCCACTGCGGCGTTTTATGACGAGCAAGTGTCTCGTGTGCGTTTGTTAGCCTCGATGGGCGATTTGGCAAAGAGGTTTTAAATCATGAGAACACTCGAACAGGCCGATGGCTCAACAGATGCTCTTCTGGTGTGTTTGGCCTTGGTGGCCAAGCAACTGGGCCATCCCGTGCATGTGCCTGCTATGCGCCAAGGTTTTGCACTGGACGATGCCGGCCGTATTCCTTACGGCGCATATCCAGACTTAGCGCAACAGCATGGGCTGCGTGCTGGATGGTCGCGCAATAAGTTGGCTGAAATTCCAAACTACGCAATGCCTGTTTTGGTGGCATTGGTGGATGGCCGTGCTTGCGTGTTGCGTTCGATCGAGGGCAATAGGGCCGTTGTGTGGTGGGCAGAGTCCGGGGCGCAGGATGATGCGGTCGAACTAGATCAGCTGCAAGCGTTGGCCCACGAAGAGGTGTTGATTGTCAAGCTTCCACCCAAGCGCAGTCATCAAACATTGGCACCCATGCGGGGCAAGGCGTTTCATTGGTTTTGGGCCACATTGTGGCGTTTGCGGCATTTTTATGTGGAGTCGATGGTTGCCACAGTGGTGGCCAATATTTTGGCTTTGGCAAGTGTTTTTTTTACGATGAACGTGTATGACCGTGTGGTGCCGACACAGGCGTATGCGTCGCTGTGGACTTTGGCAATTGGTACAACGATTGCTATTTTGATGGAGTTCATCATGCGTTGGCTTAAGGCGCGTTTGGTGGACTTAGGTGGCAAGAAGGCCGACTTGACGATTAACGCAACGCTACTGCGAGAAATTATGTCGATTCGTTTAGAGAATCGGCCTCAATCGGTTGGTACGTTTGCAAGTTCGATGCGTGATTTTGAGTCGCTGCGCGATTTCTTTTCCTCTGCGTCGCTTGTGGTGTTGGCAGATATGCCATTTGTGCTGATGTATTTGGTGTTGATTGCTATTGTGAGCGGACCACTGGCTTGGATACCAACCGTGGCCGTGTTGGTTTTGATTGCACAAGGCTTGTGGTCGCAAAAAACACTGATGAAGGCGATGCGTGCCAACATGAAAGAGGCGGGCGATAAGCAAAGTGTGTTGGTTGAGTCGATGTTGAATTTAGAGTTGCTTAAGGCCCATAACGCTGAAAGTTATTTGCAGCGACGCTGGGAAACTTCAAATAAAGCGGCTTCCGACTCGTATAAAAAAATTCGCTCAATTACCAACTGGATCATGGGCTGGACGACAGCGGTGACACAGCTGACAACGGTGGTGATGGTGGTGGCCGGTGTGTACATGATCCATGCCAACAAGCTGACTCTGGGTGGCTTGATTGCAACAGTAATTTTGGCTGGCCGTTCATTGGGCCCGTTGGGTAGTGTGATGTCGTTGGCTTCGCGTTATCAGCAGGCGGTGTCATCGCTTGAAACTTTGGATGGTTTGATAAAGCGTCCGCGAGACCGTGTGGTTGGTCGCACATATGTAATTCCAGAATACATCAAGGGCGGTTTAGAGGCTCAAGCGGTTGAGTTTGGATACCCAGGGGAGCACGAAATTCCAGTTATCAGGGGTTTGTCGCTTAAGGTGGAACCAGGTCAGCATGTTGCTTTGTTGGGGCGTGTGGGAAGCGGTAAGAGCACGCTGTTGCGTTTGATGGCAGGTTTGTATACCCCGCTGGGCGGGAGTGTGAGATTGGATGGCGTCGAGATGCAGCAGATCGAGCCCGCCGAGGTGCGTAGCTGTATGGGATACGTTGGTCAAGAGTCACAGTTGTTTATGGGCACGCTGCGTGAAAACATGGTGCTGTCCGAAACTTGGATCAGTGACACAAAGATTCTCGATGTTCTGAAGCTTTTGAACTTGGGTGAGATGGTGGCATCTCATCCACGTGGGTTGGATATGCCCATTACCGAAGCTGGCGGCGGCTTGTCTGGTGGGCAACGTCAGTTACTGGCTATTGCACGCATGATGTTGCGTGATCCGCAGTTGGTATTTATGGATGAACCTACAGCCAATATGGATGGTGGTACAGAAACGCATGTCATTGCGGTGCTTAAAGAATGGCTCAAAGGCCGTACTTTGATGATGTCTACTCATCGTCCGCAACTGTTGGAATGGGCCGATGTTGTCGCGGTGATTGAAGCGGGTCAGTGCGTGATGGTCGGACCTAAAGACGACATGATCAAAAAGTTGTCACGTGGCGTAGACGTGAAGACTACCGGGGCGCGAGTATGAAAGAAAAGATGATGGCTTACTGGGCTGAATTGCAAGCCTTTTGGGCGATGTTGCAAGAGCTTTGGCAAGATGACAACAAGGCGGCAGGTTTTGGCATGCGCACGGTTGAGGACGATGAGCGTGAAGCGAGTCGCATATTGGTGTGGTCTACGGCAGCAACTTTGTTGATCGGTTTGATTTGGGCAGGATATTTCAACCTAGATGAGATCACGCGCGGTCAAGGCAAGATTATTCCTACCAGCCGTGAGCAGGTTATCCAAAGTTTGGACTCAGGTGTCTTGCGAGAGATGATGGTCAAAGAGGGTGATGCGGTTGAGAAAGACCAAGTGCTGTTGCAGATGAATGACGCACGTTCGGGTGCAAGTTTTCGCGAAGCGAATGAAAAATATTTGTCTTTGCTGGCGCTTGTGACGCGCTTGCGCGCAGAGGCATACGACAAGCCATTAGATTTTCCAGATGAGCTCAAAAATGAGGAGCTGTTGGTCAAACAAGAGACACAAGCGTACAGAGCACGCAAACTTGCTTTGACTGAATCGTTGCATGCATTAGATACGTCATTGGCGGCCATTGTGCGTGAGGTGAAGTTGACCGAACCGTTGGTAAAAAATGGTGTTATGTCAGAGGTCGAGTTGTTGCGCTTGAAGCGTCAACAAGCCGACTTGATGGGGCAACGTGCCGAGCGCAAAAATCGCTATCTCACAGATGCCAACAACGAGCTGACGCGAGTTTCATCTGAGCTTTTGCAAACCAAAGAGAGCGTGTCGGCACGGGAGGATGCGTTTTTGCACACTACCATTAAATCGCCTATGAAAGGGATTGTGAAAAACGTACAGGTGACGACTGTTGGTGGTGTGATTCAGGCGGGTCAACCTATTTTGGAAATCGTACCTACCGAAGACAAGATGTTGGTCGAGGCGTATGTGAAGCCCTCAGATGTTGCATTTTTAAAAGTTGGCCAAAAAGCAATCGTGAAGTTGACCTCGTACGATTTTAATAAATACGGCGGCTTGGATGGAGAGCTAGAACACTTGAGTCCAGACACGCTCAAGGATGAACGCCAGCAGCGTAAGTTAGGTGCCAATCCCGCCGATATGGAGGAGGGTTTTTACCGCATTTTGGTGCGTATCAACGACACAAACCTGGTGCGCAATGGCAAAAAAATTGAGGTGACGCCTGGTATGACGGCAACTGTAGAAATTCGTACCGGTCAAAAGACGGTGCTTGAATACTTGTTCCGTCCGTTGCAAAACGTGTCTCAAGCGTTGCGAGAGCGTTGATATAGGATGGTGCCAATGGGTTAACTTTTGGCACTCATCGCATTTTGTTTGTAGCACGCACGTGGCTGTAAATATCTGCGTTGCTTACATCAATGAAACGTCGCGATTTTCACCAGTTGCTGCAAGTCAATGCAATTGCACTGGCTCTTTCTCCTTGGCTCACCGCTGTGGCGGCATCGTCTGTTAAGTCAAAATATTGGCGCGTTAATCCATTTGCACTGGGTGTTGCCAGTGGGCGTCCGCGCGCAGATTCGGTGGTGTTGTGGACGCGGCTGCTGTTTAGCGCTGAAGACCGCGCGGCGGTAAATGAGACTTTGCGCATAGAAGTAGAAGTGTTCGCAGACGCTGCACTTAAACGCCGTGTGCTAAGGACAGAGGTGCTGACCAATGAAGCGCGTGGTCACAGCGTGCATGTGCATGTGCAACACCTGCAACCCAGTTCAGATTATTGGTACCGTTTCATACAAGGTAATGCGCAAAGCATGGTGGGTCACACACGTACGGCGCCTGCACCAAACGCTGATGTGCGGGAGTTGCGTATGGCGTTGTCGTCATGCCAGCATTACGAGCAGGGTCAGTTCATTGCGCACGAAGAGATTGCAAAACAAAAACTCGACTTTGTGCTGTTCATGGGTGACTACATCTACGAGAGCAGCAACTCTCAATACGCCATTCGCAAACACAGCAATGAAGAACCCAAAACCTTGCAGGGCTACCGCGAGCGCTACGAGCAATACAAACGCGACCCACACTTGCAAGCCGCACATGCCGCACACCCATGGGTGCTGATGTGGGACGACCACGAGGTGGTCAACGACTACGCCAACGACCAAGACCGTCACTACACCGACCCGCAGCAAATGCTGATGCGTCGTGCAGCCGCGTATCAAGCCTACTTTGAACACCAGCCCTTGCTCTTGGGGCCAGATAAAAACAACCC
>JACCDN010991695.1_pt1 | contig 17825 bp, 32 predicted proteins | sample 7441691 | NCBI WGS metagenome assembly JACCDN01 (sample SAMN15323439, study PRJNA562643) | freshwater metagenome | isolation source: river surface water | place: USA:Blue River Watershed | collected 2017-08-16
CTGGTGATAACGTAAAAATCACTGTTGAATTAATCGCTCCAATCGCCATGGAAGAAGGTCTTCGTTTCGCTATTCGCGAAGGCGGAAGAACTGTGGGTGCGGGTGTTGTTTCTAAGATTATTAAATAAGAATTATGAAAAATAAGGAAAGCATCAAGATTACTCTTGAGTCTTTTGATCACGTTGTCTTGAACAAAGCAATGGGTGAGATCATCGGCACCGTTAGAAGAACTGGTGCTGGTATTAAAGGCCCAATTCCTTTGCCAACCAAAATCCAAAAATTTTGCGTAATAAGAGGACCTCACGTTGACAAAGATTCTCGCGAACAATTTGAAATTAGATCATCAAAGAGATTGTTGATTATCTCTCCTACGGCTCAAACAGTTGATGCCTTGATGAAACTAAATCTTTCAGCTGGTGTTAATATTAAAATCGCAATTAACGGGGCAAAGAACTAAGATGTTGGAATTAGTCGGAAAAAAAATTGGCATGAGCCACATCTTTAAAGATACCGGTGCTGCCGTACCTCTAACCATGATTCAGGTTTATGACAACTGCGTCTTGGAGTTGCTGGTAAATGAAAATAAAGAGTTTGATAATTTATTGATGGCTTTCGAAAAAACCGAAAATCCTAAAAAAGTTTCAAAACCTCAAACTGGCGTTTTTAACAAAAAATCAGTTCCTCTATTTAAAAAAATGAGGGGATCTCAGGTTAGAAAAAATCTAGAATATAAAATTGGTGATCAGATCACTATTGATTCAGTCGTTAAAGAAGGCGACATGATTGATGTTAGAGGTGTTAGTATGGGCAAAGGTTTTGCGGGCGTTATGAAAAGATGGAACTTCCGTGGTTTGGAAGCTTCTCACGGTGTTTCCGTTTCTCATAGATCTCATGGTTCAACTGGCCAAAGACAAGATCCGGGTAAAACTTTCAAAGGCAAAAAAATGGCCGGTCACATGGGTGTTGATAACATCACTGTAAAAAATTTGGAAGTCCTTATCGTGGACAAAGAAAAATCAGTGATTGCTGTAAAAGGCGCAGTCCCAGGAAATAACGGCGGTGACGTTGTTTTAAGAATCACCAAAAATTTCTAATTTATAAATTATGACTTCTCTAAATCTAAAAAGGATAGATTTTGGCGGCAAAGAAGCTGGATCGCAAAAGGTTGAGATTGATTCTGACCTAGAGCTACAAAGTCCAAAATCAGTTGCTTATGTTGTGAGATGGCAGTTAGCCAGAAGAAGATCTGGATCTGCTAAAACCAAAACTATGGCTGAAATCTCTGGAACTACGGCTAAACCTTATAAACAGAAAGGTACGGGTAATGCTCGTCAAGGTAGCAAAAGATCAGTACAATTTGTTGGAGGCAGAACTTGTCATGGTCCTATGCCACGCTCGTTTGACTTCACAATGCCAAAAAAAATTGTTAAAGTTGCTCTAGCTGACGTTTTAAAATTAAAACTAAAAGAAGATAAAGTGTTTTTGTTTTCCGATGATTTTGACGCTAAAATTAAAACAGCTCAAATCAATTCTTTATTGAAGAGCAACAATGTTTCAAGCGCTTTGATTGTGTATAATTCGGCTTCAAAAAATAATAAAGCTTTAGCCAGATCGGCAAGAAATTTAAAAAATGTTAAAACATTGAATGCGGACGCGCTAAATGTTTACGACATACTAAGCTTCGATCATTTGATGATCGATAGTACAATTTTAGAAAACATTAAAGGAGCTTTGTCATAATGTCTGCTCTACTAAATTATGATAAGATCAAAGGTCTTATTTACACAGAAAAGTCAAACCGACAATTGGGTGAAAACAAGCACCATTTCGAAGTTGACTCTACATGCACAAAACATGAACTTGCCTCTTTGGTAAAAAAAGTTTTTGGTGCCGAAGTAGAGAAAGTAAATATAATCAATACTCACTCTAAAACCAAGAGATTCAAGGGAATTGAAGGAAAGAGAAAATCATATAAAAAAGCGATTGTTACTTTGAAAGAAGGTCAATCAATTAACTTTGGTTCATAAAATGGCTCTTAAAAATTATAAAGCTGTAACTCCTTCATTAAGGCAACTGATTACGATCGACAGAAGCGAACTTTGGAAAGGCTCTCCGCTTAAGGCATTGACCACTAAAGTTGGCGAGAAAGCTGGTCATAACAACATGGGACATATTACAGTTAGACATAAATCTGGCGGTCATAAAAAATCCTTCCGCGTTATTGATTTCAAGAGAGATAAGTTTGATCTTGAAGCAACCGTTGAAAGAATAGAGTACGATCCAAATCGCACAGCTTTTATTGCACTGGTAAAATATTCTGATGGAATTTATTCCTATATTTTAGCTCCGCATAAACTTGCTGCTGGAGAAAAAGTAATGTCATCAAGAAGTTTGATTGACGTAAAAATCGGCAATGCAATGCCGCTTTCAGTTATACCAATTGGTACTATCATTCATAATGTTGAATTGAAGCCTGGTTGTGGGGGATCTGTTTCTAGATCAGCCGGTACCTACGCCCAATTGGTTGGTAAGGATGGTGGCTACGCTTTAGTTAAAATGCAATCTGGCGAAATCAGATTGTTCCTTCTTGATTGCTTGGCAACAATTGGTTCGGTTTCGAACTTGGATAATAAAAATATCTCAATTGGTAAAGCTGGTAGATCGAGATGGATGGGTATCAGGCCTACGGTTCGCGGGGTTGTAATGAACCCTGTAGATCACCCTCATGGTGGTGGTGAAGGTAAAACTTCGGGTGGTAGGCATCCTGTTTCTCCAACTGGCAAATCAGCTAAAGGCAAAAAAACCAGAAAGAGAAGTAATCCGACTAACCGCTTCATCGTAAAATCAAGACGCGCTAAATAATTAAAATAAAATTATGCCTAGATCAACTTGGAAAGTTCCATTTGTAGACGGATACTTACTAAAAAAAGCAAGAGATTACGCTAGTTCTTCTAAGAAACCGATTGTTAAAATCTGGTCTAGAAGATCTACGATTTTACCACAATTCGTGGGTATTAACTTTGCGGTTCACAATGGAAAAAAATTTGTTTCTGTTGCTGTTACGGAAGGAATGGTGGGTCATAAGTTTGGTGAATTTGCACCAACTAGAACTTTCTATGGCCACTCCGGAGATAAAAAAATTAAAAAAGACTAGACCATGACGGAAAAAGTAGCGGTAGCATACTTAAGTGCTGTAAAATCAAGTCCTCTAAAAGTTATGAAGTTGACCGGAAATTTAACCGGCAGGCCAGTTTCTGAGGTTTTAAAAATTTTAAAGTTTTGCAACTTAAAACTTGCGCCAGTTGTTAGTGGCCTTGTTTATTCAGCAATGTCAAACGCGGAAAACAATCACAACATGGATGTTGACGATCTTTATGTTCAGCGTATAGATATTGGTCGTGCTTTTGCACTTAAAAGATTTGCAGCCAGAGGTCGCGGTAAGTCTAGTAGAATTTTAAAGACTTTTAGCAACATCAGAGTTGTTTTGGTCGAAAAACAAGAAAAACAAAAATAGAGGCAAAAAATGGGTCAAAAGGTTAATCCGGTCGGTTTTAGGCTTCTCAATAATAAAAATTGGGAATCTGTTTGGTTTGATAATAAAAATTATGCCAAAAAACTTATCAATGATATTGCAATTAGAACTTTTATCAAGAAAAACTATGCCCATTGCGGTATTGGAAGTGTTGTGATCGAAAGGCCATCGGATAAAGTTAATCTTATCATAAAAACTTCTAAGCCGGGCGTCCTCATTGGTAAAAAAGGTCTTGATATCGAAAAAATCAACAATGCAGTTGAAAAAATTGCTGGTGCGAAGGTTGATGTAAAAATTGTTGAAATCGATAAGCCAGATTTAAATTCTTCACTAGTTGCCCAAAGCGTTGCTAAGCAACTTGAAGGTCGCGCAGCTTTCAAAAAAGTTATGAAAAAATCCATGCAGTCAGCTATGAAATATGGCGCTCTTGGAATTAAAATTTCTGTTGCTGGAAGATTGGGTGGCGCTGAAATTGCTAGAACAGAATGGTATAAAGAAGGTTCGGTTCCTCTTCACACGCTTCGTTGTAATATTGATTATGCTACGGCTAACGCTTACACGACTTACGGTGTAATAGGCGTAAAAGTGTGGATTTACAAAGGCTTCGTCGAAAAAAAATCAAATAAATTGGTATAGTAAATGTTAACTCCTGCAAAAACCAAATATAGAAAGGCGCAGAAAGGCGGCAAGAAAATTCTCGGCACTTCTGCTAACGGAAACAGTTTAAAATTTGGATCTTCTGGTCTCAAAGCTCTTGAGCCTGGAAAATTAAATTCTAAGCAGATTGAATCAGCTAGAAAAGTAGTTACTCGTTACATGAAAAGAGCGGGAAAGCTCTGGATCATGGTTTTTCCTCACACTCCAGTGACCAAAAAACCTGCGGAAGTGAGAATGGGTTCTGGTAAGGGTAGTGTTGAGTATTACATCGCCAAGATTAAACCAGGCAGAATTATTTTTGAAATTGATGGAATTGACAGTTCTTCAGCTAACACCGCTTTGGAAAAAGCTGCTGCAAAACTACCATTTAAAACAAAAATTGTTAATTTGATCTAATTAGGGACTATGAAAAAAGAAGAAAAACAATCAGCTTTGGTTGATATTGCAAATCTAAAGAAAAAGCTTTTAATGATGAGAATCAAAGCTTCTTCTGGCGAAGCCGCTATCACAAAAGATTACAAAAACAAAAGAAAAGAAATCGCCAGATTGTTCACAAAAATTAATAGCAACAAAACAGCTGTAAAAGCATAATTATGAAAGTAAAAGTTCTAAACATTATTGATGAAAAAACCTTTAAAGGCGTTGCTACTATTTTTAAAAAGCATCCTCGTTACGGTAAGTATATCACTGTTCACAAAAAATATTTGGTAGATTCGCAAGGTGAGTCTCCGAATGTTGGTGACGAAGTTGAAATCGTTAGCTCAAGACCGATTTCAAAAAGAAAAAAATGGGCATTAAAAGTTTAATTAAAGTCAAGGGTATAAAATGATTCAAATGCAATCAAGTCTGATAGTTGCCGACAATTCTGGTGCTAAGACTGCCACATGTATTAAAGTTTTAGGTGGATCTGATCACATGATTACTGGAGTAGGTACTATTGTGGTTGTTTCAATTACTAGTGTAATACCTGGTTCTAAGGTAAAAAAAGGATCAGTTGCCAAGGGCGTGGTAGTTAGGACAAGGAGTAAAATCACCAGAAGTGACGGCAGCTTTGTTAAGTTTGACGACAATGCCTTAGTTCTTGTTGACAAAGATGGAGAGCCGATTGCAACTCGAGTTTTTGGACCAGTCGCAAGAGAGGTTAGACAAAAAAACTTCTTGAAAATTGCATCATTAGCTTCGGAGGTTCTATAAATATGGCTCATAAATTTAAAAAAAATGATCAGGTAATTGTGATAACTGGCTCAAGCAAGGGCAAGGTTGGTAAAATTACGGCTATTATTGGAGATAAAGTTCTGGTGGAAGGGGTAAATCTTGCAACCGTTCATAAAAAACCGACTTCAAACACCCCTGGTCAAATAGTAAAAGTTGAAAAACCAGTTCACATTTCCAACGTTGCTCACGTTGAAGATGGTAAAGCGGTAAAAATAAAATTTGTTACAGACTCTGGCGAAGGTAAAATTTTCACTAGAAAATCTCGAGTTTCGAAAAAATCTGGCAAAAAAATTGATTAATTAAGCGATGCAAACATTAACCGAACAAAAATACAAAGAATCTATTTCTGATATTAAACAGAAATTTTCGTACTCTAACGATCTAGAAGTTCCTAGGCTTAAGATGATCAGTCTTAACGTTGGCATCAAAGCAGTTGATAGTGATAATAAATTCTTATCTTATCTAACGACTCAAGTTTCGAATATTGCCGGTCAAAAGGCAGTTCAAACCAAATCTCGCAAAGCGATCTCTACTTTTAAATTAAGAAAAGATTTGCCGATCGGTTGCCGCGTTACCCTAAGAGGTGAAAAAATGTATCAATTTTTTGATAAGCTTGTGAATATCGCCCTGCCAAGAGTTAAAGATTTTAGGGGTCTGTCTTCAAAGGGTTTTAACCAAAGCGCCCACTATAGCTTTGGCCTTAAAGAGCATAATGTATTTCTAGAAGTTGATCTTGATAATATTATGAAAATTTTCGGCATGAATATTAGCATTGTTACTACAGCCAAAACAAAAGAAGAGGCTCTGTACTTGCTTAAAAAGCTTAATCTTCCAATTAAATAATTTATGGCAAAGCAATCTCTCGTTAGAAGAAATCTCAAGAGAAGAAATTTATCTCAATTGAAAAAAGCAAAAAGAGTAAAACTTATTGAAGCTGCCAAAGATGTTTCTCTTCCTTTTGAAGAAAGACTTGTGGCGCAAATTAAGTTGTCGGAAATGCCAAGAGATGCTTCTAAGTCAAGAATAAGAAATAGATGCAGTCTGACTGGAAGACCAAGAGGAAATTTCAGAAAATTCGGCCTATCAAGAATCGCGCTAAGAGATTTGGCGTCTTGGGGTCAAGTTCCTGGCCTTGTTAAATCAAGTTGGTAATTTTAATAACAAATAGATTGATAAAAAGATGTCTAATCATCCAGTTTCAGATTTAGTAGCGAGAGTGAGAAACGGTTATCTGGCAAAGAGAAGCGTAATCACTTCCCCAGTTTCTAAATTGAGAGAAAATATTTTAAAAATTTTGAAGGAAGAAGGTTTTATCCTGAGCTATAGCAAGGTTAAAGCTGGCACTCTTGAGCAATTCGATATTCACTTGAAATATCATTATTCAAATCCAGTAGTTAGCGAAGTCTCTGTGATTTCAAAGCCAGGAAGAAGAATTTATTGCAGAGCCGATGAAATTCCTTCTGTAAAAAATGGCCTTGGAATGGTTATTATTTCAACTTCTAAAGGCGTCCTTTCTGATCACGAAGCAAGAGTTCAAAAGCTTGGTGGCGAAGTTCTACTAAAAATCTTTTAATATAGTTTTAACTTATGTCTAGAGTAGGAAAGCTACCAGTAACAATTCCTGCAAACATCAAGATTGCTGTTGAAAAAAACACAATCTCGTTTGATAGCGGAAAACTAAAAAAAACTTATAAAGTTAGCCCGAAAGTAAGAATCGAGTTTAACGATAACCAGGTTAAATTATCTGCTGAAGAAAATGCCCCTTCGGACATTTCTATGTTTGTGGGTATGGATAGAAGCAATATCAAGAATATTGTTAATGGCTTAGTAGAGCCATTTAAAACCGTTCTGGAAATTAATGGTGTTGGCTATAAAGCTGCGGTTGAAAAAGAGGTTTTGATTTTGACTCTAGGTTATAGCCACGAAATTTATTACGCCCTTCCAAAAGGAATTACTGCTGCATTTGAAAAGCCAAATCTAATTGTGCTTAATGGCAGTGATAAAGTTTTGGTTGGACAAGTCGCTTCCGAAATCATTTCATTTAGAAAGCCGGAGCCTTACAAAGGCAAAGGTGTGAAGATTGCTGGAAAACAAATTTTAAGAAAAGAGGGTAAGAAGAAATAATATGCTTACTAATTACGAAAGAAGAAAATACAGAGTTAAGAACAACATTCTTAAAAGAAATAAATCTCTTAGACCAAGAATTGTTGTTTCTAGATCGAATCAAAATTTCTACGCCCAGCTTATTGGACTTGACGGAAAAGTTATTTGCGCTTTCTCAACTTTAAATTTTAAAGATGATAAAAAAATTAACGGTATGGAAAAAGCTAAATTAGTCGGTAAGGGATTTGCCAAACTTTGTCTGGAAAACAATATAAAAGAAGTTGTTTTTGACAAAGGTGCTTACATCTATGGCGGCAGAGTTAAGGCTATGGCTGAATCTTGCCGTGAATCAGGATTATCATTCTAATTTTTAAAAATTTATAAGATGTCAAAACAAGCTAAAACCAACAATTCAGAAATTGTAGAAAGACTGATTTCTATCAACAAAGTTTCTAAAACCGTAAAAGGTGGCAAAAACCTCTCATTCGCAGCATTGGTTGTTGTAGGAGATAAAAATGGTAGAGTTGGTTTCGGAAAAGGAAATGCTACCGAAGTTTCTGATGCAAAAAATAAAGCCTTTGAAGCTGCCAAAAAAGCTATGACCAAAATTGCTCTTAAAGAAGGCAGAACAATCCATCACGATATTTTTGGAAGATTTTGCGCTGCTAAAGTTTATTTGAGAGCTGCTCCAGCGGGCACGGGTGTAATTGCCGGAGGTCCTATGCGCGCTATCTTCGAATGCGCCGGAATCCATGATATCGTTGCTAAATCAGTTGGAACATCAAATCCATATAACATGGTTGGAGCAACATTCAGTGCTTTAAAAGCTTTAACTTCTCCAAAAATTATTGCTGAAAAAAGATCGAAAGAAATTTCTGAAATTGTTAAAAGAAGAAATTTAGCTCTTAACACAAATAACGAATAGTCCCATGCAGTTAGATAATTTTTTAAATAAAAAAATCCTTATTCAGCAAGTTAAAGGTGGATCAAAATTAACCGATAGACAGAGAGGCAGCTTAATTGGCCTTGGTCTCAGAGGGATTGGAAGCAAATCTACCCTTACAGCTTCGGCCCCTGTGCTTGGAATGGTTAAAAAAGTTCAGCACGTAATTAAAGTTTTATTAGCGTAATAAATATGTCTATCTCATTAAATAGTTTAGCAAAAATTAAAAGAAACGACCGCATTAGGGTTGGTCGCGGGATCGGATCTGGCAAAGGTAAAACCTCTGGTCGTGGGGTAAAAGGTCAAAAAGCTAGAACGGGACATCATTCCGTAAAAGGTTTTGAAGGTGGTCAAACCCCAGTTCATATGAGACTTCCTAAAAGGGGCTTTGTGAATGTTCTTAGAAAAGAATATGAGGCGGTCACTATTGCCGATGTAATTTTTGCGGTTAGTAAAAACGAGCCAAACATTACTTTGGTCACAAAAGAAAAGTTGGCCGAATTTGGTCTTGTAAAAAACAAAGATTCAAAAGTGAAGTTAATCATGGGTAAAGATAATGAACCTAAAATAACTTTCAAAATTGCTGTAGACAGCTATTCAGAAAAAGCGAAAGCTTTTGCTTAAAATCACATTTTTCATTTTATTTAATTCAAGATAACTCACGAGATTCTAAAACTGTGTCAGCTTTATCTTCAAATTCAGAATTAAAAAAAAGAATCTTATTCACGATAATCATTTTATTGATCTATAGATTCGGTACTTTTGTTCCGATTCCTGGTATTAATGTTGAGGTTCTGAAAAAATTCTTTGCCAGCAGCGGTGCCAATATTTTTGGCATGGTAAATCTATTCTCGGGCGGAGCTCTTCAGAGAATGAGCATTTTTGCGCTCAACATTATGCCGTACATTACTGCGTCAATTATCATGCAGCTTCTGACCTCGATGTATAAAAACTTAGAGGCCCTAAAAAAAGAAGGTGACTATGGCCGCGCTAAACTTAATCAATATACTAGATATCTTACAATCGTCCTCGCATTCTTCCAGTCTTTAGGGGTTTACTACGCTTTAGCAAACGGTGAGCAAAGTGCTTTTATTTCAGATTCTTCAATTTTTATGTTGACGACTTGCGTAAGTCTTGTCAGTGGTACTGTGATGCTGATGTGGTTTGGAGAAAGAATCACAGCCTCGGGAATTGGTAACGGAATTTCTTTAATTATCTTCGTTGGCATCGTTTCATCATTACCCTCAACCATTATTCAGGTTTTTGACCTATCCAGAACAGGAGTTTATTCTTGGCTTACGATTGTTTTGTTCTTCGTTATTTTTGCCGCCTTTCTAATGTTTGTTTGTTTTGTGGAAAAAACTCACAAACGCATCAAGATTCAATACCCAAATGGTGCGATGATGAAGGCTTCGGGTATGTCAGATTCCTCATTTTTGCCACTCAAAATTAATATCTCTGGCGTAATCCCGCCAATTTTCGCTAGCTCAATTTTAATGTTTCCAGCTGCCATAGTCCAATTTACTGGTGCCGACGGAGATTTTTTAGTGACAATGTTGCGTAGGGGCGGCGAACTTTACTTATTGCTATTTGCTTCTTTGATTTTGTTTTTTTCTTATTTCTATTCTTCGATAATTTTTAATACCGAAGAGGTGGCAAATAATTTGAAAAAAAGTAATTGTTTCATTCTTGGTATAAGACCAGGTGCGAATACTTCAGCTTATTTAGACAAAATTGTTGCACGCCTTACTTTAATTGGCGCTGCTTACCTAACTTTTGTTTGTATCACTCCAGAAATTTTAGTTACGCAGTATTCAATCCCGCTTCATATTGGTGGAACGGGAATTCTGATTATGGTCAATGTAGTTTTAGATTTGATCAACCAAGTTCAGTCTCATTTATTTTCTAGCAAATATGGCTCTTCGATGAATAAAAAAAGAAGAGTTAGGGTGAGGGCTTAATGATAAATATAATTTTTTTAGGTCCTCCGGGATCTGGCAAGGGGACTCAGGCTGCAATGCTTGGGATGGAGTTAAAAATTCCAACAATTTCAACTGGCGAAGTTTTGCGCAAGGAGGTTGAGCAAAAAAGCGAGATTGGCAGATTGGCAAAGTCCTATATGAATTCAGGCGCTTTGGTTCCTGACGAAGTTGTGGTTGGAATTATTAAAAACAGAATCGAACAAGAAGACTGCCAAAAAGGTTTTATACTTGACGGTTTTCCAAGGAATATGAATCAGGCTATTGTGCTGGATTCTATGCTAAATTCGTTAGATAAAAAAATCGCCATCACTTTTAATTTTGAAGTTGGTGAAGATATTTTGATTAAAAGAATTGCTGGTCGCTTTTCGTGTAAGAAATGTGGCGCAGTTTATAACCGTTATTTCAAGCAGCCTACGCAAGAAGGTGTTTGTGATAATTGCAAGTCTGACCAATTTGAAAGCAGAGCTGATGACAATGAATCTACGGTAAAAAATAGATTAAAAGTTTATCATGACTCTACTGCAGAATTGATTGGGTATTACGAAAAAAAGAACTTGCTTTGTTCAATTGACGCCATAAAAAGCGTGCCCCTCGTTTTCGGTGGGTTGATCGATGCGGTTTTAAAAATTTCTTCAGAAAATTTAAATAATAACTAAAACAAAGGAGTTTCGCTTTGGCTAGAATTGCTGGTGTCAACATTCCAAAAGAAAAAAGATTCGTTATCTCGTTGACCTATATTTACGGTATTGGAACAACTACCGCTCAAAAAATTTGTCAAAAATTAAAAATTGACTCTGCACTTAGAACTCATCAAGTCAGCGAAGATAAGCTTGCGCAAGTAAGAACATTAATTGAAAAAGAGCATCCTGTTCTGGAAGGTGATTTAAGAAGAAAGGTTTCTTCAGACATTAAAAGACTGATTGATATCGGTTGTTACAAAGGTATCAGGCATGTCAAAAAACTTCCGGTTAGAGGGCAAAGAACTCATACTAACGCCAGAACTCGTAAGGGAAGGGGCGTTGCTATTGCGGGCAAGAAGAAGGTGGCCAAATAATTAATTTTTCAAATTATGACTAAATATAGTGGTAAAAAAACTACCAGCAAAAAAAAGAAAAGCGTCTTAAATGGCGTGGTTCACGTTTATGCAAGTTTCAACAATACGATTATTTCTGTAACGGATCTTCAAGGGAATATCCTTTGCTGGTCATCTGCGGGTAAGCATGGTTTTAAAGGTTCTAGAAAAGCCACTCCGTATGCTGCTCAAATTGCAACTCAGAATGCAGTTGAAGCTGCAAAAGAATATGGTTTACAAAGCGCAGTGGTTGAAATTAAGGGTCCGGGAGTTGGAAGAGAGGCCTCTCTTCGTGCTATTCAAGCGGCTGGTATTAATGTTAGTATGATCGTAGATAATACCTACCATCCGCATAATGGATGCAGACCCGCTAAAAGAAGAAGAGTTTAGTTCTGTTATTCAAGTTTATTAAAGCAACTTAAATTAAAAATATGACGATCTTAAAAGAAAGCTGGCAGCTCCTTACAAAGCCTAGCTCTATCGTAGTTAAAGAAGGTTACGATAACGTTACAAAATCAATCATCATTTTAGAGCCATTCGAAAGAGGTTTTGGTGATACTTTGGGCAACGCTCTCAGAAGAGTTATGCTTTCTTCAATTGCTGGTTTTGCAGTTACTTCAATCAAAATTGAAGGAGTTCTTCACGAATATAGTGCAATTGACGGCGTCAAAGAAGATGTGCTAGATATCATCATGAATATCAAATCTTTGGCAATTACCAAAGCTGATTCAGCTCCTTGCGTCCTAAAACTTTCTACGAATAAGGTTGGACCAGTTTATGCTGGATGTATTGAAACTCCAGCTGGGGTTGAAATTATCAACAAAGATCTAGTTGTTTGCACTCTAAACAAAGGTGCAAAAATTGACCTTCAATTATATGTTGAATGTGGCAAAGGTTACGTTGTTGCCGAGTCAGGTAAAAAAAATGAACATGGCATTGGATCAATCGCTCTTGATGCTGTATTTAGTCCAGTTAGTCGCGTTGCGTACAAAGTTGAAAATGCTCGTGTTGGACAAATTACTGACTACGATAAATTGATATTAGAAATTGATACTAATGGCACAATCACTCCGCAAGATGCTCTTGGTGTTGCTGCAAAAATCTTGCAAGAGCAGCTGCAAGTTTTTATTAATTTTGATGTAAGTAAGCTCGATACCCCGACTCATAAAGAAATCAATCTTGAGCCTGAATTTAACAAAAATTTACTCAAAACAATTGATGAATTAGAGCTTTCGGTAAGATCTTACAATTGCCTTAAAAATGAAAATATCATCTATGTTGGTGATCTAGTTTCCAGATCAGAAGGCGAGATGCTTAAAACCGCCAACTTCGGCAGAAAATCTCTAAACGAGTTAAAAGAAAATCTTAAAGCTATGGGACTTGGTTTTGGAATGAAACTAACTAACTGGCCGCCAAAAAATTTAGAAGAACTTCTAAAATTAAAAAATAAAGAGTTTTAACGACGACTTGGTAGAAAGATTGATTCTTAAAGATCAATCTTGGTTATAACGGAATGAGCGATAGCTAATCGCGATAAATACAATTAGAAAAAATATGAATCACGGAATTAAAGGAAGAAAATTAAGTAGAAATAGCGCTCACAGAAAGGCTCTCTTTCGCAACTTGTCGATTGCTCTTCTGCAACATGAGTTGATCAAAACAACTTTGCCAAAAGCAAAAGAGATTAGACCGTTTGTTGAAAAAATTATCACTCTGGCAAAAAAAGATACTTTGGCGAATCGTCGTTTAGCCGCTTCTATCTTGGGCAATCAAAATATTGTTGAGAAGCTTTTTAAAGAAATCGGACCAAGAATTTCTGCCAGAAATGGTGGATATACTAGAATCCTTAAATTCGGATTTAGAACCGGCGATAAAGCTCCAATGGCGGTAATGGAATTGGTTGACAGAATCGTCGTCACGGAAAATCAAGAAAAAGCCGTTAAAAAGGCGTAAAATAAGTTTTAATCAAGGAGAATAATGAAAAATATACTTTCAGATTTTGCTCAACAGCAAGTTAAAAGAATTAAAGAAATCAGAGGTGCGGAGCTTTCAAATTATAAAGTGGGTGACACCGTTAGCGTTAAGTATAAAATCACCGAAGGTGCCAATACTCGTATCCAAGCTTTTAATGGAATCGTTATTGCTAAAACCAAAGATGCCTCAAATTATGCGGCAACCTTTACGGTTAGAAAAATCAGCAGCGGTATTGGGGTTGAAAGAAAATTCACGGTTTACTCACCGCTTCTTGTAAGTGTTGATATTCTCAAGCAAGGCGTTGTGCGCAGAGCAAAACTTTACTACTTAAGAAACCTCACGGGCAAAGCCTCAAGAATCAAGGAAAAATTAGATTTTCTCACCAAATCAGGAGTTGCTGAAGGTGAAGCAAGCTCTTAGTTTTTTTAAAACATTTTTAAGCCAAAAAAGCAGGACGATCCTTGGATCCCTGCTTTTTTTTGTATTTGCAACTTCTTGCGCCAAAGACCTATCTCAATATGGTCGCGTTACTTTGTATGGACAGGGAAGTAAAAACTTTACTTTTTTTGTCAGCGAAGAATATTTGCGCGCTAATCGCGATTCAAAGCCAGATAAGATTAATCCTAGATTGACCGAAGCGGAAGCTGAGCTATTGCTAAATCTTTTGGAAAAAAGAAATTATTGCATTAATGATCGAGGTAAAATTTTTTATAGCATTACTTCAAGGCAGGAGAAAATTTACGACATGACTTTTGCTCATTTGATTGAACAAAATTATAACGCTCGCCCAGTGACTCCGCTGATGTATTATGGCGAATGCCTAAGCAAGCCGCTTAATAAGAAAGAGGTTGTTAAGCAATTGATTGCTAAGACCAAAGCGGTGATCAAATAGTGCAAAATTATGAACAGAAATTATGACCAACGGCATAAGCTGTGCAACCTCACTGTCGCGTAAATCAGCTTTTTCGTCGAAATTTTGCAATTCTAAATTTTTTAAAAAACGCACCCACATCTAGCTATACCCACCTTTCAAAAAATTTAGAATCGTACGCGTTGATAAAAGATAAAGATTTAATGAAAAACAAAGCTTCTGGTGCGGAATTTTTAGAAATTTTTCCTCAGGGAAAAGATACAAAATTTGCAAATTTCGCTGCGGAGTTTGCAAAATAAAATGATCAAAAAATGGCGATAAAGTTTCCCAGCAAGCAAAAGGCAAAAAATTTTGAGGGTGTGCAGCGATTCTAAAAAATCTTGGGCCAAAAGATCCTCAGATGAAGCAAGGGCAAAAGATAATTTTGAGTGCAAACATGTGGCGCAAGTAAAAATAGTATAACTAATTTCTTGATAGTTAGAGCTTCAAAATTAACACTGCGAACTCAACAACATAAGTTGAATTCGCATCTAAATCTCACATTAACATGGACTTACTTTCATTCTTCTCTCTGAGAAGCGTTATTCTTTTTGCTTCTACGGCTTTCTCAATGATGCTGGTTATGTTGGTGCTAAATATAATTACGGTTGAAGATGTGGTGGCGATTCTTAAATTATCTCCTGAAGGTGCAAACGCTTTCAAGCTTGTGGTATCAAGAATCCAAGAAGTTTCTGCCAATATTCTTGGCATTATTTCTCAGCTTTTAAACAAACTGTTTAGTTTTGCTGGAGTTGATGTCGATCTAACTAAAATTAAAGTTGATCTACATCAAAATCCTGAAAGCTTAAGCAGCTCTTCATCTATAGTGGATCCTAAGCAATAAATGATCGCAGTAATTAATCTATTTAGACTCGCCGCGCTATTTTTGTTATTTTTGCCTTTGGGTATTTTTAACAAAAATGTCGCGGTTTTTTATTTTTTAAAATTCTCTGGCCCTTCATTTATTAAACTCGGGCAACTTTTATCGGTTCGTCCAGATTTAGTTGGCAAAAAAATGGCCCAAACTTTATCCAGTTTTCAAGATCAAATTCCGCCTTTTTGTAATAAAAAATTAAGAAAAATTCTCGTTCAAGAATTTGAAAAAAATTTCGATAAAATCTTCGCGGAATTTAATTTTAAATCGGTCGCTTCAGCTTCAATTGCACAAGTTCACAAAGCCAAATTACAAGATGGAAGGATTGTCGCGGTAAAAATTCTACGCCCGCAAATCGCTCAAATTATGGCGCGCGACATCGCAACTTTAAAAATCCTTATAAAATTTCTAGGAATTTTTTCAAAATTTTTAGAAAAAAGCTTTTCTGATATTGCCGATTTACTGGCTCAAGCTTCAAAAAGCGAACTTGACCTTCTGCGCGAAGCCGCTAACGCTTCACGCCTTAAAGAAGATTTAAAAGATGTTAAAGGCTTTTACGTTCCAGAAATTTTTTGGAAATTTTCTACTTCAAAAATTTTGGTGTTGGAATGGCTCGACGGAATTCCGCTTTCTAATTCTAAGGAAATTGCCAATTCATCTTTCGATAAAAAACAAATCGCGCAAAACCTTGTAATCAGCTATTTCACGCAAGTTTACGTTCATGGATTTTTCCATGCCGATATGCATCCAGGTAATTTATTTTTACTAAAAAATGGCGATATTGGCGTTGTCGATTTTGGAATTATGGGTCAGATCGATAAAAAAACTCGTCTTGCGGTTGCTGAAATTTTGATCGGATTTTTAAATAAAGATTATCGCAGAGTTGCGCAATTGCATGTTGACGCGGCTTTTGTGCCGCAAGGCACCGATGTTGATGATTTGGCGCTTTCTTGTCGCAAAATTGGCGAAACAATTGTTGGTTCCGATGTTAAAGATATTTCCATCGCTACGCTTTTGAGTAATTTAATTACAATGACGCGTGATTACAAAATGGAAACACGCCCAGAGATATTACTTTTGCAAAAAACTTTGTTATTAGTTGAGGGCGTTGGCGTCGCACTTGATCCAAACCTAAATATCTGGGATTTGGCGCGCCCTTGGGTTAGGGAATGGGCCAAAAAAAATATCGGTTTCGACGCAAAAATTCGCGACACGATGATTGATTTATTTGAACTGGCGAAAAAGTTTTTAAGAAGCATATAGAGTCTCGGATGGTTTATTCTTCTTTAAGTTTTGCTCATCAGGCTGACCGAACTTGTCGAGATCATCCAATTCTTGTCCTGATCGTCTCTAAAAGCTAGACTGGCGAAGCATAAAAATTTTCAATGAAAGTCAAATTCATTAATTTATGGCAGATTTTACAGTTTTAGTTGTTGGCGCCGGCGCTAATGCTGACTTTAGGTTTAAAGACAAAAAGAAAGCTGAAGAAGAAAAAATCGCTATGCCGACAGGCGAGCAGTTGGTTGAAAAAATCGCTGATTGGGAGGGGCAGGTTTTGCCGAATTTGTACTGGGGTTTTATTTGGCGAAAAGCTAAAGAATATAACGTTGACCATTTTAAGGCGACTGATGCCGTAATTAGATCCGGTGAAAAACCAGAGGCTGAAAAATTCAATATTCGAAACGCCATCCATCAAATTTTTGATATTACTGGACAGGCTAAGAGTTTTTTGGGTCAGATGGGTTTTAACGGACACCAATCTTCCATGCCGCCCCTTGATATAAAGCTATCTGATGATTATTACTTTCGAGGAGAGGTTGTTAACAGTTTGAAAGCGGATAATGAGTTCGGTCTCTTTTACAAAATTTCCGAAATCGTTAAACACTACCAGCCATTCAGCATCGACGAAATGCTCGATTCGATTAAAGTTGGCAAAATTGATGTAAGTAAATGGACTGGCAAAACCGAAAATGACGAGGCTGAAAGAGGGGAGTTAATCAAAGCAGGCAAAGATTTAATCGCTCTGTTTCTTCTGCAAAGTGAGGACAAAAAAGTTTTTGAGACTGAGTCAATTTGCTGGTATCACCACCTGCGCAACGCGATAATCACTTGTGGAAAAAACAAAAAAGAGATCGAAGAAAAGTTAGAAAATTTCGTAATAATTTCCTTCAACTACGACCGCAGTTTGGATTATTTTTTGCGTACTCGAGTTGGTGAATTTTATGATAAAATCAGAGTGATTTATCCTTACGGATCGCTTGCTGGCGACGAGAAACATGTTCGAGATGGGCGTTGGGATGTGGAAACAAAAGATTATCAAGAACTCCCCTACGAGGCAGCAAAAAAAGCAAATTCTTTTCAGAAAAAATGGGAGAATTTCCAAAAGGCAAAAGGGCTAGCAGCTGATCTAAAAGTGATTGGCGAATTGGAAGAGGATGATAAAGGACGGAAAAAAATCGAGGAGATGCAAGAATGCATTAAAATCTTTGGTGCAGCCTATTTTCTTGGATTCGCTTTTCACAAAGAAAATTGCCGAATTATGGGGATGGATAAGGATTTTTCA
>JACCDN010771972.1_pt1 | contig 17819 bp, 13 predicted proteins | sample 7441691 | NCBI WGS metagenome assembly JACCDN01 (sample SAMN15323439, study PRJNA562643) | freshwater metagenome | isolation source: river surface water | place: USA:Blue River Watershed | collected 2017-08-16
AAAAAGACTTCTGCACTTCGACACGCTCAGTGTAAAGCAGAGGTCTTTTTTTTATTCCTTTTTACACAAAAAAGTATATCAAAAATATTCTTTTCCTTTCGGTACCTTTTCTTCCTGCAACCTTTTGTACAAAAGGTTGCTCCAAAACTGTCGAGTGATGGAAAATGAGGGAAATACCTCCACTGATGAACCAAAACTCACAGTGTGCCCTGTTCAAACAGTTGGTTCATCCCCGCCCTGGGCGGGACGTTCCGGTATTTCTCCCCATTTCCCATATACTCGAACCAATTGAATCAATCCACGAGCATTTGAAAAAAGAGGAGGAGCACTTGAACGTTCCGCCGAAAGGCGGATAGGGACTAATGTTTGATCCCGACTAAGTCGGGAGAGTTTTAGTCCCTAAGTGTAAGTGTTCCCCTCTCTTTTTCATGGCGAGAAGTTTTTGTAATCCTTTTTGTTTAAAAAGGATTAATAACAGTTACACCTTTATTTTGTGCCAAAGCATCGCTGGGAAGAGAAGTATCAACTGTTCGTGCTGATGTGCTGAGTGGAAGTTTGGTAAAGACATCTGTTCCGGAAACAGTAATGTTCTGCAAGGCTGGAATTGTTTTGCCAATCATTTCTGAAGTAGGAGTAAAAGCCAGGGCAAAAGAAATACCTACGCTGGTTTGTGCAGGTAAAAGTGCTGCACTCCAAGATACTTTGCGGTTGGCAGGATTGTATGTGACGTCATTTCCAAATGTGACACTCGTTTTGTCACCCCATTCTACTCCAGGAGCCAGGATGGCGGATACTGTGACATTTTCTGCTTGGCCAGTGGTATTTGAGAGTACCAGTGTAGCAAAATATTTTGTTTCAGTGTCAACGCGTGGTGGAAGTGGTCCACGACCGAGTTGGTCGCCTTCATCAGTGTAGTAGCGGAGTTCTGCACTGACGGTGAGTGCTGTTGAGATTTTGAGCGGATTGATTTGAATTTTTTCACGATAGAGTGCACCCGGTACGAGCGGAACCTGAGCTTCTACTTCAGTGCTCAGCTGCAGTGTGACATCTGTACCAGAATGATAGCTTGAAATTGGGATAATCATTTCTACTTCAACGGTTTCACCACTTTTGAGTGAAGAAATTTTATGTACAAGAGCATTTTGTGAGAGTCGGACTTTGTCTATTCCTGCGACCAGAGGAAGAGTGACTGAGATGTTTTGAAGTGTATATTCATTGGTATTTTTGATCGTGACCAAGAGTGGTACTTTTTCAAGTGGTTTGGCTGTCAGGGTTTCTTTTTTCCATCTTGCACTGGTTTCAAGTGTTGGCGAGATGATTGTGAGTGATTTTGTTATTTTTTCTTGTGGAAAATTGGTATTGTTGGCACGGAGTGTCGGCAAAATTTCAAGAGTGGAGTTCCGTGCAGAAGAAGAAAATTTGGTTACCAGATTGCCTTGGAGTGTGGTAGAGGTATTTGGCAAAAGCACTGGAATGGTCCACGCATTGGCAGTATATTCTCCTGTTGTGGTTTTTATGTTTTGATACTGCACTTCATCGCTTTGACTCAGCGGAAGAATAATATTTTGCAATGGTTGACTGGCTGTATTTTCAATATGTATAGAAAAGGGAATTGAACCTTGAGAAAGCACAAAGTCTCCCATTTCCCAATCTACGAGCAGGGGAGTATCGCGCGGTGCACTAATAATACGAGAAACAACCTGTTCACGGTCTTGTTCACCTTCTTGGATATATGAAAGGCGTACAACGATATCATAGTGTTCATCTGGTGTGCCGAGGAGTGTCCCTTCGAGTACAAATGATCCATTGGCTCCAGGGGCGAGAGTGTTTAGACTGAGAGAAGAATTTTCAGGATTAAAATTTTTGTCAGAAGTACTGGTGCTGAGAATAAAACCTGCCGGAAGTTCAACAGAAACAAGAGGGGAGACCAGTGCTACATCGCTTCTATTGATATATGAGACTTGATAGCGAATTGTATTGCCGGTTTTGATACGTTCTGTCGATTGTTCGACACGGAGGCTCACGAGTGATCGTACTGTTGGATCATAGAGGTGCCAAAAGAGGGTCGCTCCAAAAAGAAACACAATAAAGGCCAAAAGACTCATGTCAAAGAAAAAAAGTTTCTTGGCATGACGGAAGTTGAGATGATATTTGTTTTGGTAATGAAGCTCTGCCGCGTGGATGGGGGAAACGAGCATGGCCAAAAACCATTTGTGGGGAGCATGAAAAAGATGGTGTTTGTTCAAGTGCTGTTCAACAAATTTCATAGAAGAGAAGAATTTGTGTTTATTATACTGAAAATACTTGTTCAGAGCAATAATTTTTTAAAATTGTCTACACTAGTATAGACAAACAAGCACTTTTTCCTTTGACAAAACAAGAAGTGTTTGGTATACTTCTGTCCATAGTTATTTTTCTCATTATGCCCCAATTTACCCCTGCTGAAATTTCTGATTCCAAAGAAATGATCCGGGTTTCTATCTCAGAAGCTGCTCGGCTTTTTGGCGTGAATGCTCAGACTATTCGCCGTGCCATCAAAAGCGGGGATCTGACCTATGTTGTGGTGGCCAATCGTTATAAAATCAATTTTGAGAGTCTCATCAAGTGGTCACAAGAAAAAACGACCGTAAGGAGTAAGTCCAATAAGCATGGGATAGGGCAGTTTGTGGATAGGTGGAAGATCCACAACACCCTCTATTCCCCCAGCCTTAAGAGTATAAAAAAAGACTAAGGGGGTAAAGCACCAAATTTGGTACATCTCTTCGTTCTCGCTCCGTGCTTTGCTCACCGTAGCCTCCGGCTACGCTTCGCTACAGTACTCGCTGCGGCCTTGATCTGTACTCAAATTTGGCACTTTATGAGGTACATTTCTTTAGAGGAAATTATGAAAAATAGCTTAATTTAGATAAAAATAGCTTATTTTCCTTGATTTTTGTGCCATTTTTTGCTAGACTGCTCCCTAAGCTATGATCGTGCCTGAATACAAAAAATAGTCATGTGTATAAAGTGTAGTGTAACACTTTTTTATTTTTTCCGTCTTCTATTATGAAAAAGCCACTCACTCAAAAGTGGTTGCTCTATAAAATTGTCACCAAAAAGGACGCAGAAGCCTTTGGTATCCTCTACAATACCTATATTGACCGTATTTATCGCTTTGTTTACTTCAAAATAGGAAACAAAGAAGAAGCTGAGGATGCTACCAATGATATCTTTCTGCGTACCTGGAATTACCTTATTGGCAGTCCCAAAAAGCCTGTTCAGAGTCTGAGTGGTCTTCTCTATAGTATCGCCCGCAATACAGTGATTGATATTTATCGTGAGAGAGCCAAAAAACAGATTGTTGCCATGGAAAAAGAAGAATTTGAACAGATCAAAAGTAATGAAAATCTGCTCGAATCTCTCGAAATAAAACAAAATACAACCCAAATTGAAAAACATATTCGTAGTCTCAAGCAAGAATATCAGGAGGTGATTATCCTTCATTATATAGAAGAGCTCAGTATTGGTGAGATTGCCGAGATGCTGGGTAAAAAACAGCTCAACGTACGAGTATTACTCCATAGGGCACTTAAAAAGCTCAAATCATTGGCAGATCCTAAATAATTATGTCAAAAGAAATCATTTCACAACTCAAAGAGCTCAAAAAAAGCCACCAAGAAATGAACCCCAATCCAGATTGGGTAAAACGCAGTCGCGAAAGGCTCATGAGTCAAGTTCAAAATAGCATGGGCTCTGATCCGGAGGCTTCTTCTTTTGCATCATCATTTGAAACTTTTTTAAAGCTCTTTGTTTCTCAAAAAGTATATTATGGTATTCGGATGACCTTTGTATTTGCTCTTGCTATTGGCATTACAGTTGGTGGTTGGATTGGTGGAGTCAATGCTTCACACAATTGTCTTCCAGGAGAATTTTGTTACAATGTAAAGCTTGCTGCTGAAAAAACACAAGTAGCTATGGCCTCTGTAACTGGAAATACTGATAGCAAAGTTGCACTTCACCTGGAGTTTGCATCAAGACGTCTTGAAGAAATTCGTCAGGTTAAGGATGCACATCAAGTCGAAGCAGTAAAAGAACTCAAAAAATCACTCAATTCTGTGAGCGATGCGCTTGATAAAGTAAAAAATGGTGATCAAGAAACTGCTACTCGTGTTGCAACAGACATTACCAAAAAAACTTCTGATATTGCTCGCACACTCAGTGATGTTACCCAAAGTGATATCAATGTACCTCTCGATACTGTCAAAGAAATTGCTGATGCTACCAAGCTGGTCAATGATACTGGTATTCAGGCACTTGAGATTGCTCTCAGTGGTCAAAAAGCGGGTGCACCCTCAGATGATATCAAAGCTCTTGTTTCAGAAAAAATTGATTCTATTTTGGATGTGACAAAAAGTGCTCATGTGATTCTCTCTGATGCCAACAGTGCTCTTTCACCTGTGACTTCCACCCTTCCTTCTTTGGTTGTTCCTGTGATTTCTACGACTTCTCCAATTGCTACTACCACAGCAGATGCAATCCAAAAAGTTGGTGAGACTACACAGCAAGCACAAGTCGTTGCTGATGAGGCAAAAGCTTTGCTCGAGGGAAATAAAGTTGATGAAGCTTTTGAAAAAGTAAAGACACTCAATATTATGACTACCGAAACAAGGCAAGATGTGGTCAATGTCCAAGAAACACTTAACTTGGAACCAGTTCTTCCTATTTTTGTACCGACTTCTTCTCCTGAAATTTCTTCATCTTCAACTTCTGATCAAAATACTTCTGTCCCTTCTTCTTCACCATCTTCTACATAATAACATTTCTGTGTGGCACCTTTTGCAGAAAGATTTATTTGTGCAAAGTGTGCCATACAGTAGGGTTGGCGTTATGATAAAACCCAAGGTCGAGGCTTTCAAAAGTCGTTTTATCTGTCTTTTGATAAGTACTTTTATTTTTGACTTCCTCTGGGATGCGCTGAAATAAAAGGAAATATATATTTATTTATGTCTGACGTATTACGATTTGGTAAAAAACTGTTTACCTGGTCTGTAGTAGCTATGACGATCGCTTGGAGTGTAGGTCTTTCTGCACTCGTTCCAGCTGGAAGCGCTCAAGCTGCAGTAGTTGCTGTTGCTGACGTGGATGCTGGCGATCTCATCAAGCTCGCTGATCAAAGTGCAGTATATTTGGTTAATGAAGACATGGAACGCATGTACTTTGCGTTTGGATGGCTTTATAAAACTTGGTTCGCAAACTTTGACGGAATCAAAACATTGGCAGCAGGAACTGACCTCGATGCTCACTTTCCACCAGCTTCACGCGGTGCTGTAAGTCCTCGTCCAGGTTCTTGTGAAGCTATGAAATCTCCAGCTTCTCCAGCTGTTTACGTTGTAAGTTTTGACGGAGTTCGTCACAAACTTGCTTCTGAAGCTGCTGCTATAGCTCTCTGTGGAGCTGATTGGGCTAAAAAAGTTCATGATCTCCCAGACTTCGTTATTTCTCTTTTCCCAATCGGAGGAGAACTTGACGGATCTATGCCATTCCCTGGACAACTTATTCGTTCAGAAGCAAATGGTACTGTCTATGTAGTTGGAGCTGATTCAAAAGCTTATGCTGTTGACGGAAGTCTCCCAGCATTTTTGGCTGCTGACGTTCGCCTTGTAACTCAAGCTCAGTGGGATGCTCTCGCTGGTATGGGTGCAGGAACACGAACTGTTGCTTCTCTTACATCTGACGTAGCACAACTCTCTGGTGAACCTTCAGGAAATGATGATGAAGATCCAAATGACAATGAGTCAACTGGAGATCTTCGTGTCAGTGTTGCTGGCAACACAGCAGAAACTGCTGTTGTTCCAGGTGGAGCACAGAACGTAGAATATCTTTCTGTTGTTCTTCAAGCTGTTGGTGGTGAAGTCGCTCTTGACTCTATCACTTTCCGCCGCACTGGAGTAGGTGACAGTGACGACTTTGATAAAGTATATCTTTATCACAATGGTATGCGCCTCGAAAATGGACGCTCACTCAACAGTGATGATGAAGTTACTTTCAATGTAAATCTTAACATTGATAGTGGTGATTCAGAAACACTCGTTGTAAAAGCTGACATGGAACTCCTCGCTACTGCAACTGAAGGCGACAAAAATCGCTTTGAAATTGTGGACGAAGATGCTATCGAAGCCAGTGGTGCTGATGTATCAGGATCATTCCCAGTTCGTGGAAACCTCATGGAAGTTGGTTCACAGGACATTGGTACTGTAGCCGTTTCTGCAGGTGGTACTGATACTACTGTAAAAATTGGTGAAAACGATGTAAAAGTAGGTGAATTTGATGTTGACGCTGATGGCGATGATATCAATGTAACTTCTGTTACTCTCCAACAAAAAGGTACAATTGAACTCAGTGCTCTTTCAAACTTTGTCCTCAAACGTGGCGGTACTACCGTTGCTGAAGGTGAAGTTATGGATGACGACAAAGTTCATTTTGAACTTGCTGAGTCAGATCGCGTGGAAGATGGTGACTCTGTTACCTACCGCGTGTACGCTGATGTTGGTATTGCTGATAATGATGACACTATCCAATTTATTTTGGATGAAGATTCAGACTTCAGTGCTTGGAGTGAAGACTATGATGGTTTTGAAGTAGGAGTTACAAACTCTCTTACAAGTGCTACTGCCATGGAACTCACCCTCGAAGGTGGTAAAATCAACGTAGACTTCGAAGGAGAAAGTATGGATGTTCGTCAAGATCAAAATGACGCTTCATTTGGTACTTTCACTATCGTAGCTACTGCTGAAGACGTAGATGTTAACAGTATGGATTTTGTATTACACAAAACCGCTAATACATATCCTCTTGAAGACATGAAACTCCGTGACAAAAACGGACGTGGTACCTACAGTCTTGAAGCGACAACTACAATTTCTTTTGCTCAAGCACTTCGTACTGTAACTGTTGAAGATTTGACCCTTGAACAAGGCGTAGAATATGAATTTGAAGTTATTGCTGATGTACCAAGTGCAGCGACAAGTAGTCATTCATATTACTTCTCTTGGGCATCATCAGGAGTAGATGCTGAAGGTGTTTCTTCAGACAACGACATCGTTGCTGATGACTTCTCTTCTGCTGCTCTTACTGGTCCTACTGTTGACGTTGACACATCATCTCTTGTTGTGCGCTCAAGTGCACTCTCAGATGATACTGTTGTAAACGGTACAGAAAATGTTCTTCTTTTCCGTGGTACTCTCGAAGCTGGAAGTACTTCTGATGTTACTATCAGTAGTATGACTCTTGCTACTGGTACCAGTGGCGGACAAGACTGGTCAAACCGCTTGAACGGTGTCAAACTCTTTATCGTTGGTCTCAACGAAACTGTTGATCCAACTGAAGATACTCCAGTTGCTACAGACAATACTGTCTCTGGTAACGAAGCTATCCTCGACGGAGTTGACGTTACTGTTAAGAGTGGATCTGCAAACCGCATGAAGTTTGAAGTTTATGGAGATATCACTGATGGATCTACCACTGGTGCTCTCGATATGGCTCTTACTGCTGTGGATGCAACAGACGAAGATGATGAAGATGTAGACGCTGAAGGATCAACTGGTGTAGCTGTATCTAATACTGCTATCCAATCTGACCGTGTTCTTACTATCGCTTCTACTGGAACTCTCAGTATGGTTGTAGACCTTGATTATACTGGTCTCAACAATGATCGTTTTGCTCTTGCTGGTACTGAAAAGTATCTTGCTGGACGCATCAAACTTCAAGCTGAACAAGAAGATGTAGAACTTCGTGATCTTGCGCTTCGTTTTGTAACCAATACTGGTGCTACAACTTACGCAGCTCTTGACAGTACTATCGATAGTATCAATCTTTACAGTAACCCAAGTATGGCTGACAACACCCTTCTTGGAACTGCAGATTTTGCTGCTACAACAACAATTGAAGATGTTAACTATACTGTAGTTGACGGAACAGCTTCTTACCTCTATGTTGGTCTCCGACTCAACAGTGTTGGTACTGAATCTGACGGAACTGCTGTTGTAAGTACATCATTCAGGTTCAAAGTTGACGGAGCTGGTCATGATGTTGTTGGTGCTTCATCAAATGATGATATTACCGCAACTGTAACACAGACTCTTACAAATGATATTACTGTTGTTCCTGTAAAAATTACCAATGTTGCAAATACTTTTGCTGCAGGTAATTTGGTTGGAGGAAATCAAAATATCTTCTCCTTTACAGTAACTGCTGATGCTGGAAGAAATACTGATGCTGACGGTGATGTACTCAGTGCTCACCTCACTCGTATGAAACTTCAACTCTCTACAGACGTAGGAAGTGGTGTTACTTCAAACACCTCAGCTCTCCAACTTTGTCGTGTTGATAGTGGTAACTGTATTGATCTTGCTGGTAACGGCATTGTATCTGGTACAAACACTACTATTGCACTTCAGACTGCTGGTGATGGTTATGTTGACCTCACTGACTTTACTGATGCCAACGACGAGTATGTAGACAATGGTGAAACCGTAGAGTTCGTTGTCAAAGGTACTTTTGCAAATACTACTGATAAGTTTGTTCAAGTTAAAATTCTTGACTTGAATTCAAGTGGTTTGCGATACTCTGTTGATACAACAGGTGACGGTACTGACGATTATGACTTCCTTGATATTCGTAAGGATGCTCCTCGTGGTACTGATTATCCAAACGTTACTGGTGGATCTCTTAACTAAGCGTTATAGATCAATCAAGTATCTCTGGATACAAACAGCCCCGGTCGCCTCAGGCGACCGGGGTTTGTTTTTTTACTTTACAGGGGTGAGGAAATACCCTATACTAGTCCTACATAAGCTTTATCTGTTTTTTGTCTATGAAAAAAAATCTTTTGATGAGTATCAAAATTTTGACTATTTTGACATTTTTTGTTCCACTGATTGTACTTCCTGATCTTTTTATTTTCCCTTTTGTGGTACCAAAAGTTATTTTTTTTCGTTCTCTTGCTGCTTTGCTTTTTGGTCTTTTTATTTTACTTTTTTTTGTAAATAAAGCAGAATTTCGACCAAAATTTTCTGTGCTTCATGCTTTCGTTGGTTTGTATTCTCTCTTTTTGTTGATTTCTACCTTTGTGGGGGTGGATTGGTACAATAGTTTTTGGGATTCTCATGAGAGAATGCTCGGTACCTTTACTATTTTGCACTATGTTGCGTATTATTTTGTACTTTCGAGTGTTTTCAAGAAAAAAGAAGAATGGAAAGGCTTGCTCTGGTGGTTTGTATCAGCAGGCAGTCTTGTCGTTGGGGTAGGGCTTTTGCAACGAGTAGATCCAAACCTTTTGCTCAATAGTGAGAGCTGGCGTGTTATCGCGACTCTTGGAAATCCTATTTATCTCGGTGGATATGGGCTTTTTCTTGCCTATATGGGGTATCTTCTTGGTATGGAGGAGAAAAAAATTGCTTGGAGGAGAAATCTGGCCTTTTTTTTGAGTTTTCTGGGATTGGTTGGGATAGTTATTAGTGGTACCCGTGGAACACTGCTTGGATTGCTTGTGAGTCTTGGTGTTTTGTGTCTTATTTATATTTTTTATCTGAGAGAAAAAGAACAGAAAAAAGTTCGTATTTTGCTTTCGAGTATGTTGGTTTGTGGAGCACTTGTTCTTTCTCTTTTTTATATTTTCCGTTCAACCAATTTTGTGATTGACAATTTTCCTACCTTAGGGCGTTTGGTCAATAGTTCTGTTGATGCGGATACGGGCAGTACTCGTATCATGGCCTGGAAGATTGCTTACGAATCATTTCAACAGTATCCAATTTTTGGTTGGGGGCAGAACAATTTTTATTATGCCTTCAATCAGTACTACAATCCGCACTTCATGTTCTTTGGAGGAGGGGAAACCTGGTTTGACAATGCGCATAATGTGGTCATGAATACACTCTCCACTGGTGGCATTTTGGGTCTTTTGGCCTATCTTGGATTATTTGTTTTGGCATCTTATTCTCTGCTTAGAGCGTACCAAAAACAAATGGTGAGTATCCATCTCTTTGCTGTGGGTGTGGCTTTTTTGGTAGGCCATTTTATTCATAATTTTTTTGTATTTGAAAATGCGACTTCATTTCTGTATTTCTTTTTCTTTTTGGCTTTTATTGAAAGCTCAACCAGATCTATGGAAAAAGAAAAAACTCAGACTCTCAAGGATGCAAAATTGGCTCCCGTACTTCGCTATGGTGTATTGCTCGTGGTGCTCGTGTTTATCTACAAGACCAATATCAATGTAGCGAGGGCCAATAATGCCAATCTGGAGGCTATGCGAGCCATATCTCAGGGGCAAATGGGAGTAGCCTTTGTTCGATATGAAGAAGCAAAATCATATGGCTCTCCTCATATTGGTGATATTCGTACGGACTTTGTGCGTATGGGTGCAGAGCTTGTTCAGCGTGTGATCGTGGCAAACAAAATTGACGATGCTGCCAAGCTCACTTTTAATAAGCTCTATGAAGAACAAAAAATAAATCATGCTTTTCGACCTATTGATATTCGAGTTCATATTCTTTTGATCCAAATGTCTATGCTTGGTCAGTATATCGATCAATCAAAAGGATATCTTGATGTTGCCGATACAAAACTTGTTGAGGCTCTTGCTCTTTCTCCAAAAAGACAGCAACTGCTCTACCTTTTGAGTACTATAAAAATTCAAAAAGGGCAATATGAACAGGGAGTTGTTTTGGCTCAGCAGGCTGTTGATCTCGACCGTCAAGTCGGTGATAGCTGGGTGCATTTGGCTTTGGCGTATACACAAACAAATCAGCTTGATAAAGTTGCTGGTGTTTTTGATGAAGCAATAAAAAATGGAGCTGTATTTTCTCCGACAGCCAAAGATACGGTAAAAACAACGTTTGGTGTTACTTTGCCGTAAAATCGTTTTTTTTGAGAAGTTCAGTATAAATTTTTTTTGTACGGCTGATCATCTGAGAAAGTGAGTACTCTGTACTCTCTTTTTTATTATTTTCTGATATTGTAGACCACTGTTGCTTTTGGAGAAGAGATTGGGCCAAAGCTTTGGAAAGATCTGAACTGTTGTTTGGGAGAGCGAGCCAGCCATTTTTTTCGTTGGTAATCAGAGATGGTACTCCGCCCACAGCTGTTGCTACAAGAGGGAGCCCTGCCTGGAATGCTTCGAGCAGGACATAGGGGAGTCCTTCTTTGCGTGAAGGCAGGACAAAGAGATCAAAAGCTCGGAGATAGGTACTTGCATTGTCGAGAAAGGGGAGAAGAAAAATAGTCTGACTGAGTCCTGCATGAAGAATTTTTTCTTGAAGAATTTTTTTCTCTGGTCCGTCGCCAATAATACAAAATTGAAGGGTATTTCGTTCAGATTCTGAAAGGAGGCTGACTGCTTCGATCAAAAGATCAAGTCCTTTGGTACGGTAGTGATTGGCAATGGTTCCAAACCAGGTTTTTTTGGGATCGAGTCGGTTTTCTTGTCCAAGCAATGCTGTCTTGGCAGTATCTTTGTCTAAAAAGTGAATTGGTTCAATACCAAGGGGTATATTGAATAGTTTTCTCGAAGGAATATTGAGCTCTTCCTTTGCAATGGCGTTGTCTTGGTCTGAGAGGACAATAAGAGCGTCTTTTTTTGTAGCAGTGTATTTTTCAAGCAGGCGATAGATGTTTTGGCGTATTTTTCCGAGTGGTTCCAAAAATACCCAGCCATGAGCAGTATAGATAATTTTTGTTTTTTTGGTGCGGGCGAGAGAGCCGATCACTCCGGCTTTGGAACTATTGAGGTGTACGATATCTGGCTGGAGCTCCTTGTAGAGGTCTCTGAGCTCCAAGATAGCCATAATATCTTGGAAAGGGGAGATTTCACGTCGCAAATGGTTGAGTGGGTGAATTTTTATCTGAGAAGAGGATAAAGAAGAGAACAATTGGAGTTTTTCTTCAAACATTGGTGCATCGTTTGATCCTACTGCAATATGTACTTCACATTCAGGACCAAGACCTGTTGCCAAATCAAGCACATATTTTTGGGCCCCACCCCAAAAACCTTGGGTAATCACAAACAAAATTTTTGCTTGACTTTTCATATAGAGTATAGAATAATATATTTGGCTCTCTTATGCAAGATACCTCCAATAAAAATCCATCAGTAGAGATATCCGTCCTCATGTGCGTGTACAATGGGGATGTTTTTTTAGTCGAAGCAATTGAGAGTATTTTGGCACAGACTTTTTCAGCTTTTGAGTTTGTGATTGTGGATGATGCTTCGAGTGATCAGACTTCTGGTATTTTGAAAAGATACGCTGAGCTCGATAGTCGTATTCGTATTTTGACAAATGAAAAAAATTTGGGACTCACCAAATCCTTGAACATTGGTTTGGCTGCTTGCCGTGGCAAGTATATTGCGCGTATGGATGCGGATGATGTCGCTCTCCCGGAGAGATTTATGTCTCAATATTGGTTCATGGAAGAGCATCCAACTTTGGCAGTACTTGGGAGTTTTGTTCAGATAATTGATGAAAAAGGAAAAGTTTTGGGTGAGAGAAAACTTGCGGTTACCTATGAGCATATCAAAGAAAGAATGTTGTTTAATAATCAATTTATTCATAGTACGCTTTTTTTTCGCTCTGACATTTTGAAAGAAAATGGGGGATATGATGAAAATTTTCGCAAAAGTCAGGACTATGAACTCATGTTTCGTTTGGCTGCCAAATATCCTCTGGCAAATCTTAATGAAAAACTTTTGAAATTGCGGTTTCATCAAGGATCACTCTCTTGGACGAGTACGGATCAGCAAACCTATGGCATTCGTGCGAGAATACTGGCCATTACTCGTTATGGTTTTCCACTGTGGAGTGGAGTTTTGAATATTGTTATTCGTTCTCTGTGGCTCTTGTTGCCAAAAAAATTAAAAATTCGATACCATCAGAGTAAAATGAAAAGAGAATTAAATCCTGTATGAAAGAGTCTCCGAATCAAAAAATTTTAGGAGTATTTTTTACGTATGGTGTGGGTGTCTCTACTTGGAAAAAACAAGGGATGCTGAGTCGTGAAATTTCACTCTATGCTGCTTTGGCAGGAGCAACCTTTGACAAGGTATATTTTTTTACCTATACAAAAGAAGATCCTGTGGTGGTAAAAAAACTTTCAGAGCAAGGTATTTTTGTAAAAGAAAAAAAATATAATCTTCCAAATTTTTTGTATTCTCTTTTTCTTCCAATCATTTATAAAAAAGAAATTCGTGAGTGCTCTGCATATAAAACAACTCAAATCTTTGGGAGCTGGAGTGCGGTTTTTGCAAAATGGCTGTACAAAAAGCCTCTCGTGATTCGTGCTGGGTTTGCTTTTTCTACAAACATGAGGCATCAAGGATGGCTTGCAAAAATGGCAGGAAAAATAATTGAAATTTTTTCACTTTCCTGTGCTGATGCAATAGTGGTAACCACTGAAAATATCAAAAATTTTTATAAAAGATATCAAAAAAAAATAACGGTCATACCAAATTTTGTTGATACAAATTTATTTGCCCCAAGTGAAAAAGTTTTTGGTGAGAGAATAAATCTCTTGTTTGTGGGGCGTTTGTCACCAGAAAAAAATATTGGCAATTTGATTTTTGCGATCAAAGATATCTCTGGCGTAGATTTGACTTTGGTGGGGGATGGTGAGTCTCGAAAAGATTTGGAAGATTTGGCACAGGGCGCAAAGGCAAAGATTGATTTTGTTGGTTCTGTTGATCATGAATTTTTACCAGAATATTTTTCCAAAGCAGATATTTTTGTACTTCCTAGTCTGTTTGAAGGGCATCCCAAGGTCCTCGTTGAGGCTATGGCAGCAGGCCTGGCTATCGTTGGAACCAATGTCGCGGGTATCAATACGTTGATTAAAAATGGTAAAACTGGTATTTTGACAGGGACCAGTAGTAGCGATATTCGCGCGAGCATAGAAATGTTGAAAAATGATTCTGAGCTCCGAGCATTGTTAGGACAAAATGCACGGGACCAAGCAGAAAGAGAATTTGCTTTTGAAAAAATTGTTGAAGCGGAAAAAAATATTTTTGTTTCACTGCTAAAGGGTTAAATTTTTTTATGAAATTTTTTGATCAAAAGAATCATCGCTTGGTGTATAAAAGCAGAAGTGCGACCCCAGAATTTTGGGATGAATGCTGGGAAGATGATGAATTTAAAAAAACAGTTGTTGGGGTATCATCACAAAGTTTTGTAAAAAAAATAACAAAAAAGTATTTGCAAGAGGGGAGTAGAATTTTGGAAGGAGGCTGTGGTCGTGGTCAGTATGTCTATGCACTGCAAAAGTGGGGATATGACTCACAAGGGCTTGATTTTGCTCCAAAGACCGTAAAAAAAATTCAAGAGTTATTTCCTGAACTCAAAGTGACTTTGGGAGATGTTCGTTCTCTTCCTTTTGAAGACAATTCATTTGATGGGTATTGGTCTTTTGGTGTGATTGAGCATTTTTATGAAGGTTTTGGACAGATTGCAGGGGAAATGGCGAGGGTTGTCCGTCCAAATGGTTTTGTATTTGTTACTTTTCCGTATTTTTCACCGCTTCGAAAAATGAAGAGTAAATTTTCTCTCTACCCACTCTTTGATGAAAATAATTTTGAAAAAGAAAGATTTTATCAGTTTGCTTTGAATACGACTGCTGTCAAACAAGAATTTCAACAGTATGGTCTCACCCTCACACAAACAATGCCTCTTGATGGTATCAAAGGATTGAAAGATGAAGTAACATGGCTGAGGCCTGTGCTCCAATATATTTATAATTCAAAACTTTTCCCCATGAAAGTATTACGTCAAGCAATTAATATTTTGTTTCAAAGATTGAGTGGTCATAGTGTGTTGTTGATTTTTGAAAATAAAAAATAATATTTCAAGTTTTCTTTTTAGTTTCAACAGAATTACTTTTTTCTCGCTACGAAAACTCTCCCGACTCAGTCGGGATCAAACAGTTCTTCGCTCGCAAAAAAGTAATATCTGTCTCCAACTTTAAAAATAAAACTTGCAATATTATTTTTTATCCAGAGATAGGTCTTATATCTTTTTGGGCACATTAGCGAGCACCCAAGGTGCGAGGCTACGTAGTGAGTGAGCTCGCAAGCGAACGAACGGCACAAAAAGATATATGGCCTAGCTTATAAAAAATAAATTATTTGAATATTTCTATGAAAAAAATTTTAAAAAATCAGGCGATCCTTAACATTCTTTTCAAATTTTTTGTGTTCATTCACAACAAATGCTATGTCGTGCTCTCAAAGATTGCAATTTTACAAAACAATGGACTTCATCCAAAACATCGAATTTTGAACTATCATAAATTTTTTGCTGATCATATTGCTTCTACTGATACGGTTCTCGACATTGGTTGTGGTAATGGTGCCAATGCTTTTGATATTGCGGATAAGGCAAAAGAGGTCGTAGGTATTGATATTGAAGAAAAATATATTCGTGATGCAAAAAAGAAACATGCAAAATCTAATATTGTGTATATTGTGGGTGATGCAACGGTATATCCTTTTGAAAAAAAATTTGATAAGGTTATTTTGTCCAATGTTCTCGAGCATATTGAACACCGAGTCGAATTTCTCAAAAAAATTCATCCTCTGACTGATAGGATTCTCTTTCGAGTACCGCTTTTGACCCGCGATTGGCTCCCTGTGTACAAAAAAGAACAGGGATCCGAGTATCGTCTGGATCTGACCCATTTTACTGAATATACCGTAGAGCAGGCCGAGCAAGAACTTGCGCAAAGTGGTTGGAAATTTGATGAATTTTCTGTTCAATTTGGCGAAATTTGGGGAGTTTTGGTACCGCTTGACACTTTTTGACACTTTTGTTAAAGTAATGGTACTTCCTGCATACAAAAATAATTTTTTCATTATGTCAAAAAAAGCACTTATCACGGGTATTACGGGTCAAGATGGATCGTATCTTGCAGAATTTCTTTTGTCCAAAGGCTATGAAGTCCATGGTATGATGCGACGCTCGAGTAGTTTTAATACCAGTCGTATTGATCACCTCTACCAAGATCCGCATGAAAAAAATGTGAAGTTGATTTTGCATTATGGAGATCTTTCTGATGCGAGCAACCTCAATGATATTTTACGCAAAGTCCAGCCAGATGAAGTGTACAATCTTGCTGCACAAAGTCATGTGCGTGTGAGTTTTGATATTCCAGAATACACAGCTGACATCACGGCTCTTGGAACACTCAGACTTCTCGATGCGATCAAAGGTTTGAATCCAAAAATAAAATTTTATCAGGCAGGTTCTTCTGAAATGTATGGAAAGGTTCTTGAAATTCCTCAAAAAGAAACCACGCCTTTTTATCCGCGTAGTCCTTATGCTGTTGCCAAAGTTTTTGCTCATCACATTACAGTGAATTATCGTGAATCATACGGAATGTTTGCTGTCAATGGAATTCTTTTCAATCATGAATCACCTCGTCGTGGTGGAACGTTTGTAACCAAAAAAGTTACTCACGCGCTGGCCAAAATTCAAGCTGGCAAACAAGAGAGATTGTATCTTGGAAATCTTGATGCCAAACGTGATTGGGGATATGCTGCCAATTATGTAGAGGCAATGTGGCTCATGCTTCAGCAACCTGAACCTGAGGATTATGTTATTTCTACAGGTGAGACTCATAGTGTGCGTGAATTTGTTGAGGAAACGGCGAAGATCTTGGGCTTTGATATTGAATGGCAAGGAGATGGTCAGCAAGAAGTAGGGGTTGATAAAAATACTGGAAAGGTTATTATTGAGATTGATCCACGATATTATCGCCCAGCAGAAGTTGATCTGCTCATTGGTGATTCGACCAAAGCACATGAGAAGCTTGGTTGGAAGCCTGATGTGGATTTCAAGGCCTTGGTGAAGTTGATGGTGGAGGCCGAGCTTGAAGAATTGAAAGGATAAAAATATTTTTGGAGGATGTTGCAGCGTATAAATTTTTACTTGCATTGGCCGCAGCCACGAGCAAGAAAAAATTTAGAAGCGAAACTCCGAAAAAATAATTCTATTATATATTATAAGACTTTTAAATCGTAAAATTTATTTTCGATTCGCTTTATACATTTTTACTTTACGTGCCTGCGGGCAAAAAAAGTAAAAACGTATTGCAGCTCCATCGAAAAATAAATTTTACCTATGTTCATAACTCTTCACTATGGAAAAAAATGCAAAAATTTTTGTAGCTGGTCACCGTGGACTCGTTGGATCAGCACTCGTTCGCAATCTTCAGTCAAAAGGATATACCAACCTTGTTCTTCGTACCCATGCGGAGCTTGATCTGACAAACCAAGCGGCTGTGGCAGAATTTTTTGCCACTGAAAAACCAGAATATGTTTTTCTTTCTGCTGCCAAGGTAGGTGGCATTATGGCCAATAGTACCCAGCCGGCAGAATTTATCTATATTAACTTACAAATTCAAAATAATATTATTCATTCGTCGTATCTGCATGGAGTGAAAAAACTTTTGTTTCTTGGATCTTCTTGTATTTATCCAAAATTTGCTGAGCAGCCGATGAAGGAAGAGTCGCTTCTCACAGGTATTCTCGAACCAACCAATGAGCCATACGCACTCTCTAAAATTTCTGGAATCAAAATGTGTCAGAGTTACAATCGCCAGTATGGAACAAATTTTATTGCTGTGATGCCGACCAATCTTTATGGTCCAGAAGATAATTTTGAATTGAATGGTTCTCATGTTTTGCCAGCACTGATTCGAAAATTTCACGAAGCAAAAATCTCGGGTGCACCAAACGTGACTGCTTGGGGTACTGGATCTCCGAAGCGTGAATTTCTCTATGTGGATGATATGGCTGATGGTTG
>JACCDN010515986.1_pt1 | contig 17818 bp, 16 predicted proteins | sample 7441691 | NCBI WGS metagenome assembly JACCDN01 (sample SAMN15323439, study PRJNA562643) | freshwater metagenome | isolation source: river surface water | place: USA:Blue River Watershed | collected 2017-08-16
CAAGGCATGGAACAAGGTGAGGCTAAAGGTAGGGCTGAAGAAAAAATTCAAATTGCTAAAGCTATGTTATTAGATGGAGATTCAGCAGAAAAAATAGCTAAAATTACAGGTTTACCAATTTTAGAGATAGAAAAACTTATTACTCCTGGTAAAAACTAAATATAAATGAGGATTCGAGGACAAAAATAACGCATAAATCGGCCATTAGAGCTATTTATGTTAAACTGTGTCTATGGATGGCTCGAAAACAAGCTTGAATATAGACTATTGAAAATAAAGAGTATTATGTTTATGAAAGAATTAGCTTTGATGTATAAAGAATTTCAAAATAGTTATGGTCAATCTGAAAAAAAGGATTTTAAAGAGACTATAGAAAATCTTTTTGCAATCAAATTTAAAAAAATTGCTAATGGTGTAGAACTTGTTACTGAAAGAGATGAGCTTGAGAAACAACTAGCTTCAGTAAAAGTTTTTGCTGGTAACTGGATTATGCGTGAAAATTATATTATTCCCTCGGCTGACAACAAACAATGTGCAATCAGGTACATTTTAAGTACCGATAAGGGCGGAAATTATGATATTATGGCTGTTTTGAGCTCTGTTGATGGCAAGAAAATAGACTTAATCGATGAAGTATATTACCAAATACAATAAAATAAAATTAACTTAAATTAACTTAAAGTAAGTGCCCTAATTATGTTGCTATCAAAATTCTTTTTACCGGTGTTAAAAGACCATCCAGCGGAGGCCAAGGTGGTATCTCACGCTTTAATGCTAAAGAGCGGAATGATCCGTCAGCACGCAGCTGGGATCTATAATTGGTTACCTCTTGGGTTAAAGGCTTTAAAAAACGTAGAAAATATTGTTAGATTTAACATGGATGCCTCCGGGTTTATTGAGATGCTAATGCCATGCGTTCAAAGCGCTGATTTATGGATTGAATCTGGAAGGTTTAATAGTTACGGCAAAGAAATGCTTAAATTTAAAGATCGTCACGATCATGATTTGTTATTTGGGCCAACAAACGAAGAAGCTTTTACTGATATTATAAGAAACTCTATACAATCATATAAAGATTTGCCAAAAGTTTTTTATCAAATTCAATGGAAGTTTAGGGATGAGATCAGGCCACGTTTTGGGCTTATGAGAGGACGCGAATTCTTGATGAAAGACGCCTATTCCCTTGATGTTGACGAAGAAGGTGCTACCAATACCTATAACCAGATGTTTACTGCCTATATGCGTACGTTTAGCGATCTTGGTCTTTTAGCTATACCACTTGCTGCAGATACTGGTGAAATTGGCGGTAGCTTAAGTCATGAATTTCACGTGATTGCTGATACTGGAGAGAGTACTCTTTATTATGACCAAAAATTTGACCTTCTTAAAGAGGAGTTAGCAGATAATATTTCTTTGGTAAAATCATTATATGCTGCAACCGAAGAGAAACATGACCCAACTACTTGTCCTATTGATGAGAAGGAATTATCTATGCGAAAAGGTATTGAAGTTGGTCATATTTTTAATTTTGGCGACAAATATTCAAGGCCAATGAATGCTTTTGTTAATAATAATAATGGTCAGTTAGTGCCGATTCAAATGGGATCTTATGGTATAGGTGTTTCAAGATTAGTAGCAGCTATTATTGAAGTTAATCATGATGATAAAGGAATAATTTGGCCAAATTCCGTTGCTCCTTTTAAAGTATCAATTATTAACTTGAATATAAATGATCAAAATTGTAATGAGCTTGCACATAATATATACAACCAGTTAACAGCCCAAAATATTGATGTTTTACTAGATGATACCGACGATAGAGCTGGTTCAAAATTTGCCACTCATGATCTAATCGGTTCACCTTGGCAAGTTATTATCGGCCCTAAGAAAGCTCAAGCTGGTTTGGTTGAATTGAAAAATAGAAGATTAGGTGAATCCGAAGATATCGATCCTCAGCAAGCTATTAACCAAATAATTAGCAATTTAAATGTTAGATAAATTCACGATTATAGTTGCATTAAGATATTTCAGAGCAAAAAAAAATGAAAAATTTGTTTCTATAATCTCAGGAATATCCCTTGCCGGAATTGCAATTGGTGTTGCCGCTTTAGTCGTTGTGATGTCAGTCATGAATGGTTTTCATATCGAACTAACTAATAATATCGTTGGTTTAAACGGCGATATTTCAGTTACACCAATAGGCAAAACCATAACCGATCATCAAAAACTTATAGCAATTATTAAAGAACAAAATTTTGTAGAAAAAATATCTCCTGTTGTTTCCGGTCAAGCTTTAGCTCTTGGAACGAGAGCTAATAGTGGTGTTTTGGTAAAAGGTATAGATCTTGCCGATTTAAAGAATAAAGGTGAGTTACTAAATAATGTGTTTGAAGGAAGTTTTGAAGATTATCAAGGAGTTAATGCTGTAGCTGTTGGTTTTGAACTCGCACGTAATTTGGGCATTTCTGTTGGTTCTAAAATTAAATTAATTTCACCAAATGTTATTTCAACAGCCTTTGGTAGTATGCCAAGATCTAAGGATTTTACTGTAGTAGCAATTTTCAGTAGCGGTCTTTACGATTATGATTCTGCTACTATGATTATGCCAATTGAAGCTGCTCAGAAATTGCTTTCTTTTGCAGATGAAATCAACTTAATAGAAATAAATATTAAAAATCAAGAAGCTGCTAAGAGCGATTCTCATTTTCTACAAGAATTACTTGGTTCTGATGTTAGGGTATTAAGCTGGATGGATCATAATCAGCAATTTCTAAAAGCGCTAGCAGTAGAGAGAACTGCAATGTTTGCGATACTTTCTTTAATTATAATAGTTGCCGCTTTTAATATTATTTCTAGCTTATTTATGATAGTAAAGGACAAAACCAAAGATATTGCCATACTTAAGACTATGGGAGCATCTATCAATCAAATCATGAATATTTTTATAATTAATGGCTTGCTAATTGGTTTTATAGGTACATTTCTGGGAATATTTGCCGGTCTTGCTATAGCTTATAATATAGAAAATATCCGATTATTTTTAGAACGTCTTTCTGATACAAGAATTTTTGACCCAGCGATTTATTTTCTTTATAGCCTTCCGTCTGTTGTTAGAATATCTGATGTTATCATCGTTGGGACTATGTCTTTGATTCTCTCGCTACTTGCTACTATTTATCCCTCTTTTAAAGCAGCAAAGTTAAATCCTATAGAGGCAATTAGATATGAGTGACAACCAAGTTGTTTTGCAGCTAAAAAATATTAACAAGGATTACCGCCAAGGGCGTTCAACTATTGAAGTTCTAAAGAATGTTAATCTTGAAATCACTAAAAAGCAGATGGTTGCCATAGTTGGTGCTTCTGGCAGTGGAAAATCTACATTATTGCATATTGCTGGTCTTTTAGACTCAGCCGATTCTGGATCTGTACATATTGAAAATATCCCTAAATATAAGCTAAATAACTTTAAATATGCTCCTCAAATTAGGTTAGAAAATTTGGGTTTTATATATCAATATCACCATTTACTTGGTGATTTTACAGCTCAAGAAAATGCGGCAATGCCTCTTTTGATAGCTGGAATTGGAAAGGACCAAGCTCTCGAAAAATCAGAAAATTTATTAAAAAAATTAGGTCTTGGAAGTAGATTATATAATTTTCCTGGAGAATTATCCGGTGGTGAACAACAAAGAGTCGCTATTGCCAGGGCTTTAATTAATGATCCAAAACTTATTTTAGCAGATGAACCTACAGGTAATCTAGATCCTAATACAGCAGAGGAAATATTTGAATTATTTCTTGATAGGGCTGAAAATTCGGGCTCTGCTATAGTCATGGTTACACATAATATATCTTTGGCAAAAAGAATGCATAAAACATATAAACTAGACTATAGATTGGAACGAATTGAATAGACATAAAATATTTCTGGACTTTATTTTAGTGCGGGTATATATAATATCTGAAAACTTGTTATATAGCTTTATTAATTCAAGTTTCAAGGTATCAATTTTTTAAGTCTCACTTGTGATCACTTAAGTTATCTACGCTGTGGGAAGCTTGCTTTTAAATTAATACCTTGAAACTTGAATTATTTTCGCTGTAAACAGTTTTTAGGGCTTGTAGCTCAGTTGGTTAGAGCGCTCCGCTCATAACGGAGTGGTCGCAGGTTCAAGTCCTGCCGGGCCCACCAATTGGTATTTAAAATTTATGGTAATTTATCCAACCATTTCTAAATATTTAGCTCGTAAATTTTCAGGATATTTGTTTCTAATATCCTTAGTAATAATTGTAGTTCTTGCTGTTGCTGGCGCTTTTGGTATATTGCAAAAATTTAAATCTATATACATAACACCCGAAGATTTTTGGTTGCTAGTATTGTTAAAGATACCTTATTTATTCAATGAGATAAGTGGTATAATAGGGTTTATCAGTACTATATTGTTCTTGCGTTATTTATCTAATCATAATGAGCTAATTGTAATTGTTAGCAGTGGAATGCCGCTATGGCGAATTTTTGCAATGCCGATATTACTAAGTTTTGGTTTTGGAGCTATCATTGTTGCGGTAATCAATCCAATAGCTAGCTACAGTTTAAAAGAATATGAAAGAATAGAAGCAGCTTTAGAGAAAGATAAGTCACAAAATAGTTTCTTCGTAGCTAATACTGGTATTTTCTTTTACGAGAAGTATCAAAATACTAACCGGATAATTCAAGCAAGATCGATTAATGCAGCCAAAAAATCAATTTCGGAAATAGTGATACTTGTTGTTGATTCAAAAAATCAGCTAATTCAAAGAATTGATTCCCATCATGCTGAACTTGATAATAATCAGCTTGATCTTCATGATCCCATTATTTCTACACCAGATGAAAACTTAAAGCTAGCGGGACTCTATCTGCCAACTAACTTATCAATTGACAAGTTACTGCAAAGATTCACCCCTCCAGAGATGGTTTCTATATGGTATTTACCAGATTTAATTGATAAATTAACTAATTCAGGTTTACCAATTATAAGCTACCAATTATATTTTTATAAGCAGTTATTTAAACCTCTTACTATGGCAGCTATGGTGTTTTTAGCTTGTTGGTTTCTGAATCTTGATCCTAGAAATTCTGCAGCTAAAACTTTAACCCTCGCTCTCATTATTGGGATTTTTACTTACTTTTCTTTGGAAATAGCATTGCGTATATTGACCTATGGAGGACTTAGCCCGTTATTTGCAACTTTATTACCAATTTTATTTATAATTCTAATCAGTAACTTTGTTATTTTACATTTTCAAGAATCTTGATATAATCGTCGGTTTACTGTATATTGTCTTTAAGAGATGTGGTACGTATGTAAATTTATTAGTTTGGGGCACAAGTTTAGGGAATGATTAGGGGATTTTTAGAGTTTATTAACAGGTTTTCAGCCGATATTGCAATAGATCTTGGGACAGCAAATACCCTAGTTTACGTAAAAGGCAAAGGGATAGTATTAAATGAACCTTCTGTAGTGGCTTTAATAGAACAAAACGGTACTAAAAAGCCCTATGCTTTCGGGCATGAAGCCAAAATGATGCTTGGAAGAACTCCAGCTGATATTGAAGCTAAGAGACCACTAAGAGACGGAGTCATCGCTGATTTCAAAGGGGCTGAGGAAATGATTAAATATTTTATACGCTCAGTAAGCGATAGAAGATCAATTACCGGTCCAAGAATTATCGTATGTGTACCGTCTGGTTCAACGCCAGTAGAACGTAGAGCAATTCAAGAAGCAGCAGAAAGCGCCGGAGCAAGAGATGTGTTTTTAATTGAAGAACCTATGGCGGCTGCAATTGGGGCCGGCTTGCCAGTTACAGAACCTACCGGATCGATGATTGTTGACATTGGCGGTGGTACCACGGAAGTAGCTGTTTTGTCTTTAGGCGGAATAGTTTATGCCAGATCGGTCAGAGTTGGTGGTGATAAAATGGATGAAGCTATCATTTCATACATTAGAAGAAATTATAATTTATTGATTGGCGAATCAACAGCTGAAAAAATAAAAAAACAGATTGGTACTGCTTATGTAGCCCCTGGTAGCTTGCTTCGTGAAATGGAAATTAAGGGCCGAGATTTAATTAATGGAATACCGAAAGAAATGTTGCTAAATGAACAGCAAATTTCTGAAAGCTTAGTAGAGCCCGTTAGCCAGATAGTTGAAGCAGTGAAAACCGCTCTTGAGTGCACTCCTCCCGAGTTATCGTCTGATATTGTAGATAAAGGTATAGTAATGACTGGTGGTGGAGCTCTTCTGAATAATTTGGATCATGTCCTCAGAGAAGCTACTAAACTACCTGTATTTGTGGCAGATCAAGCATTAGCTTGTGTAGCACTTGGTACTGGAGGGGTATTAGAGAATTTTTCAAAATTAAAACATGTGTTGTTTAAACAAGATTAAGCATGGCGATCATTGCAAATAGAGTAAAAAATAAAAACCATCTTATAGAACTTACAAAATTTGTTTTGTTCTTATTTAGAAGGTTTTGTATTGTGTTTCTAATTTGCATTTGTTCGTATCTATTATATTTTCCTGCTCAAACTATATCTAGATTATCTTTGGAAGTATATGGCATAGTATTATCAGCTGGGTCTTTGCTATCGGATAATCTAATAGATACTGTCAAGTTGTTACATGATAGATTATCTTACTTTAGAAACCTAGAAGCTGAAAATATAAAATTAAGATTGCAACTATCTAACATGTCTGTTCTGGAAAGAACAACACAGAATGCTTTGTATGAAAATCGAGAACTGAAAAAGTTACTTAAAGTTACAGATAATTTGGAGTATAATCGTATCACTACAAGGTTAGTAGGGGCAAATATAGTGCCTTTATCTAGTTCTGCAATAGTTGAAGCTGGAGATAATAATGAGGTTAAAATAAACGACTTAGTAACAAATCAGGATGGTCTCATTGGCAAAGTTGTAAACGTCAGTAGTAATTATTCTTCGGTAATGTTACTTACTGATCCCAATTCTAGAGTGCCTGTTGTTACCTCTCTTTCTAGAGAAAGAGGAATTTTAGCTAAACAAGGGGATAATATGTTGTTAATTTATCTACCAGAGGAGCACAAAGTGGAAATGGGTGAGCTGATTTATACTTCAGGAGATGGTAAAGTTTATCCTTATGGTTTATTAGTTGGCAAAGTTGCTAAACTAAGTGATAATGGTGTCTTTGTACAATTAAGTGTTAGTCTAAATGAAGTAGAATTTGTAAACATAGAATCGCGGTCAACCAAGAATTAGTATTTTATACTTAAGAGAAAAATAATGACACAAGAAACGGCAGAGATGGAACATGAAAAAAGCAATATCTCTTTAAACAGCATCAAGCTTCCAAGAAGCGACCAAGAAGATATTGTAGATGAGGTTTTTAAAGTTCACTTAGATGAAGAAATATATGAATTAAGTAATAAATTCTGTAAATATTTTTATGCTTCAAATATCGATGATGAATCAAGATATTTTGCAATTATTTATGAATCATCTTTCGTTGCTCCAATTAAAGTAATAGATTTTTTGCATAAAAATCCCATTAATGGGGTAAATCAGATTATTTCATGGTCAATTGTAAAAATCTCTTCAAGCGGAACTGAGCAGTTAGTTGTGATAGTTGATAGTTATGATTATAGCAATAATTTACTCTCATATGTGCAGAAAAATGGACCTCTTTCAGTGTCCTTTAATGAAAAGATCATCTCAAAATTAACTCATGTAATTCATACGCTTAGTTTGCATGGTATATATGGTTATAACATATCTCCATCCAATGTTTTAATGAATGAGGATGAAGTGTTAAATTTACGAGAATTTATTAATTCTTACCCTTATTTTTATGAACAGAATCAATATATTGCGCCGGAATTGGTGGAATGTTTTGAAGCTTCAAGAAGGACTAAAAATTGTAAACAGGATATTTATGCACTTGGGGTCTTGGTGTTTTGTTCACTTTCTGGTCAAGACCATTGGGCAAAGCATTTATCTTTGGAAGAATACAATGAAAATAGATTTGAACGTGGCACTTATAGATATTTAATTGGTAAGATGAAACTACCAGAAAGAGTTAAAAACTTTTTACGTTTTACAATGCATGACAATGCTTTGACACGCTGGGAAGCAAAGCAAATATATGACTGGTTTGAAGGAAAGGTAGATAAAATTACATATGAAAGCATTAATGATAACAGATATGCGATTGGATTCAATGACCAGAACTATTCCACTCTTAAGTCTCTTTCTTATGCAATGTTTCGTTTTTGGGAGAGAGCTAGCAAGTTTATCAGAGATACTAAATTACTTCAATGGGTTGGAAAACAACAGATTGGTAGTGATGTATTAACTATTATTAAAAATATAATAGATACAAAACCTAGTGATTTAACCATTGCAGCTAATCCTGTTGGTTATAGCCAGAAATTGTCAAAATTACTTTCTGTACTTGACCCAAATGGTGGTATTCGCTATGAAGCAATCGCTATATCGGCTGAATCAATTCCTGAATCACTGCAATATTTGTACAGTTCAAAAAAAAACCTTCTCGTTGAGCAATTGATAAAAATCATGAAGGATGAAGGATGGAAGAATTATCCAAATACTGCTTCGGTGGGTTATTTGGATGAGGAAATTGGTAACGTATTTCGATATTTAGCAGTAAATTATAATTCCTCATCCTTGTACAAAAATACCGAGAGGCTTATATACTCCCTGAATCCCGAATTGCCATGTCTTAGCCCTATGCTAGATGGTAAATATGTAACTAATGTTAAAGAATTATTGATAGCATTAGATTCTTATGCTCAGAAAAAACCTAAGAATTTTAATGTTGATCGTCATATTATAGCATTTACAGCAGCGAAACTAGGTTTAAAAGATAGTGTTAAAGCGATAATTTTACAAAATTTTCCTAAATTTGCAGAACATCTTACTATTTCAAGTTTAAGCATAATAAATCTTTTGCACCAGCATGAACCAGATATTAAACTGGAAAATATATGCAAATCTATTGGCTTAGAACTAGAAAAGCTATTTGATCAATATTTGCATAATGTTGAATTCAAAAAAAATATCCTAGCTAAAATATCAGAGACATCACAAAGTGGAAATATTACTGATCTAATTGCGGTATTTTCTAATCAGCAACAATTTATTAATGACTATAGTGGTTATTATGAAGCTTGTAAAAAAGTAAAAAATATCGAGGAACAGATTAATATTTTAAGTAACCAAACTAATGTTTTTAATAGTACAGCTATTCTTTTAGGACAAAAAACGACAGTTCTTGCTTCCTACATTTTATGTCTAATAGTAATAGTAGCAATAATTATATAGGATTTGAATATGATAACCGATACTTCCGAGAAAAATTTTAAATTTGCCTCGTCATTAATAAAAATTATTGCAGTGATCATCGCACTGATGGTAATTGTGCTTTCAAGATATGCTTTTATATTTTTTTCGGCAGCAATGTTACCAACTATTTTTGCAATATTTTTTGACAAAAATGACCATAAATGTTTATCCGCAACGATTTGTACTTTTAATCTGATAGGTATTTTACCTTATTTAATCAGAATATGGAGCAGTCACAACATAGATTATACCTCAAAGCAGGTTTTATCATCGCCTGACACTTGGATGGTGATTTATGGGGCAGCTTTTGTAGGACAACTAATATATGTCTCTTTGCCATTGCTGATAGCAAAAATCTATACGTCAAAAATTAAAGTACAAATTAAAAAACACCAAAAACAACATGAAGAGCTTTGCAATAAATGGGGCATAGAAACTAAAAAATCTTCTTAAAGCTTGATTTTTAAATGTTAATTTATAAAAAATATATTATAAAGGCTATTTTCTATCCTTTTATAGCGTTGAGTTTTGTATTAACTAGTTTGGTATGGATCACACAAATACTAAAATTACTGCATTTGTTAGATAGAGGGATTAATTCTGCTGATTTTTTAAAACTAGTCATACTTATTTTGCCTTCGCTTTTTTTCATGATATCTCCTTTGATTTCGGTGTTGGCAGTGATATATGTTTATAATAAGCTGCAAGAAGATAGGCAGTTAATTATTCTTAGAACAAGTGGGCTTAGCAATTTTGCTATAGCAAAACCTGCTCTTATAATTGCTACTTATATAACTTTGATTTCTTATTATGTATCTTTATATTTAACCCCATTATCCTACAGTAAATTAAAGTATGAGCTTAATCATTTTCGTGAAAGTTATGTATCAAATATCATCATCGAGAAGACATTTAACCAGATATCTAAATATATTACTATTTATGTCGATAAGAAAAATACTAACGGTAGTTTAGAAGGTATAGTTTTATTCGATAATAAGGTTCCAAAAAATCATTCTGTATTATTTGCTAAAACTGGTAAAGTCATTATGCATGGCGATGTGCCGTTATTTCAGTTACAACAAGGTTTCAGACAGTCGTTCGATGATAATAATAATATAGTAAAGCTACATTTTGACAATTTACTAATAGAAGTCCAAAATAATGAGTTTGATAAAGATGACCGCAATAAAACCAGTCTAGAACTTTATGTGCACGAGATGTTGTGGCCAGATGATAATCTTTCACATGAAAAAAAAATCAGATTAATGATAGATGGTCATCAAAGATTGATTTGGCCCTTATTTAATTATTGCCTAGTTTTTTTGGCGTTAAGTATGTTTCTAAATAAAACTGCTAGCAGAAAATCAAACATTAAGCAGATTATTTATAGTTTTTTTCCTTTATTAATAATGACTTATTTTCACTTCACTTTACAAAAGATTGCATACCAAGAACCTTCTTATATTTTTGTCTGTTACTTAAATATATTTCTTTGTATAGTTTTCAGTATTTGGAAAACTAACAAAACAACAATATGATTTTTAAAGATCTACCAAGTTTTTTAGAACATTTAGAAAAGAATGCTCATCTAAAAAGAATTAAAGAGCAAGTTTCAACAAACCTTGAAATAACGGAAATTAGTAGAAGATTTTTGCAAAATAATGGGCCAGCATTATTATTTGAAAATGTTATCAAAGAAGATGGGAATAAATCTTTGTTCCCAGTTGTGACTAATTTATACGCTCATCCAGAAAGAATAAGTATGGCTCTTGGTTTGGATTCTCAAGCAGATCTTAGAAAATTTGGTCAATTATTAGCATTTTTAAAAAATCCAGAACCGCCTACTTCTATTAAAGAAATATTTTCTATGCTGCCAGTTGCAAAAAGAATATTATCGATGCCTCCTAAAAATGTTAAAAAGGGAAAATGCCAGGAAATAGTTTTTTTAGAACCTGATTTAAATATTTTACCCATTCAAAAATGCTGGCCAGTAGATATTAGCCCCTTAATTACATGGCCTTTGATTGTTACAAAAGGTGCTGGTAATGATAAAACAGATAATTACAATCTTGGTATATATCGGTTACAGCTAGTGGGAGCAAATAAACTAATTATGCGCTGGCTTAAAATGAGAGGTGGGGCAGGACACCATACAAAATGGCAAACTCTGAAAGAACCAATGCCAGTTGCTGCTGTGATTGGAGCAAATCCTGCTTTAACATTAGCTGCTGTTATGCCAATACCTAATACTATGTCTGAGTATAATTTTGCAGGCTTATTACAAACTAGTCCAGTAGAATTAGTACAGTGTAAAACTATCGATTTAAAAGTGCCAGCAGATGCCGAAATTATTTTAGAAGGTCATGTCAGCTTGGAAGAATATTTACCAGAGGGCCCTTTTGGTGATCATACTGGTTATTACAACGATGTTGAGTTATTTCCAGTATTTACGATTAAAGCCATTACAATGAAAAAAAATCCCATTTATTTAAGTACTTATACTGGCAAACCACCAGATGAACCATCTATACTGGGCGCTGCGTTAAATGAAATATTTATACCTTTAATTCAAAATCAATTTCCAGAAATTGTTGATTTTTGGCTTCCTCCAGAAGGTTGTTCATATAGAATTGCTGTTGTTTCCATAAAAAAAACTTATCCTGGGCAAGCAAAACGTATCATGATGGGAATATGGTCTTTTCTGCAGCAATTTATGTATACAAAATATATCATTATTGTCGACGATGACATAAATGTAAGAAATTGGAGTGATGTTATGTGGGCTATCTCAACTAGAACTGATGCAAAACGCGATTGTAGTTTTATTGAAAATTCGCCAATTGATTACCTTGATTTTGCTTCTCCAGTTTCTGGTCTTGGCAGTAAGCTGGGTATTGATGCTACTAACAAGATCTCACCGGAGACTTCAAGAAACTGGGGAGAAAAAATTCAAATGGACGAAGAAATCATAAAAAAAGTTGATAAAATATGGCCTTTTTTGTAAGTATAGCCTTTTAGATTGAATTATACCAAGTCTCATTTTAAATCAGACTAATGAATTTCAAGGCGAGGGCTTGAGCAGCGTAGTAATCTACGAAAGCAGTAGCTGAGATCTGCAAAATTCGTTTGTATCATTTAAAATGAGACTTGGTATTAGGCGCTCAACAGAATTCTGCAAAGCTGATATTAACATAACAACTACATGGACATATTCATTACTTTATCAAAAGCTTCCATGAATTTATCTCGGACTGTGACTATAGTCTTCATTGTGTTAGTTGCTTCTGTCGTTGCGGTCAAGACATCAATTAGAGAAGCTTCGTTAATTAAGGATTTCCTAAGTAGTTTTTCTTGATTATTTAGTACTCCTCTTAAAGATTCAACGCCAGTAGCAACCATTCCACTTGATTTATGACTAGCACTTGAACTATAACTTGCACCAGATTTAACTCCTTGTATATGTTGTAAAATCTGATTAGGAGACATTTTGGAAAAGTTATTAAAATCTCTTTTCACCATGTTTTGAAAATTCACAGCTTGCTGCGTGGCAACATCACGGTCAACTTCAACTTTTGGACGGTTCTGAATTTGGCTATATGCGTTTTGAGCCAATAAGGAAATACTGTCTACTGCCATAATTATTTCATTGCCTCTATGGTTTTTTGCATCAAAGAATTACTCATTTCAATTATACTCAAATTCGCCTCATAGCTGCGCTGCGCTTCACTTGCATCGGCTCTTTCGATTTCTTTTTGAATATTAGGATACCTAACATATCCCTCTTCATTTGCAGCTGGATGATGCGGATCATATTTCAGTATAAAGTCTGATTTGTCAAAATCAACCTTTTTAGTTGTAATAACATTAGTTCGTAGCTTTTTATCATATTTATTATTAGCAAAAATGACCTTTCTACGATAAGGATTACCTCCAGGGATTGCAGAAGTTGAATCTTCATTAGCAAGATTTTCTGCGGCAATTTTTAGTCTCTCTGACTGAAAGTGACCACCATGAGCTGCTACTTCAACAGCTTTTTTTAAATCATCTTCTAAAGCAAAACAGGCATCTGAGAAACAAATCACGCTTGCTAGAACGGAAAGTAACAACTTTGTTTTCATAAATTTTATCACGAATATCTATTTCTTAAATAATATCACATTACTATTAAGACTAACAACTTATCTATTTACCAAGAGCAGCCGATATCAGGTTATTCATCACTGCATATCCCTTGACAGCAGAATTATAATCCTGCTGATTTTGTGATATTTTTGTCATTTGTTGAGCAAGAGACACATTGTTACCATTAGGTTTGATTTCATATGGGTCTTGTAGCTTCTGGGCGACAAATTTTCCACCAGATTTTTGTTTTCCATCGATATGATTATCGGCAGTTTTTATGAGCCCAATAGTTCTTGTTGCCCTTCCTTTTCCGCTTAAATCAGAATATTCTTTAGGGGTTGCAACCTCTTGTGCTTTATACCCTGGAGTATTAGCATTTGCAAGGTTCTCTGAGAGCACTTTGTGCCGAAAAGCAGTAAGTTCCAAATATGATTTTAATAACTCATTGGTCGTTGCCTTGTGGGCAGCATCTCTATCCGATTTTTTTATAGAAAAATGCCTCTCCCCATAAGCACTGAAGCTAGCAGCTATCAAAATGCAAAATGTAAAAAGAACTAATATGCTTCTGATCATTCGATTTAGTTTTAAAAAATCTTAATTTAAGCGCAAATAAGGATCATTTTATCACATTGAAAATCCATTTTCAATTTAATCTTTAAATAAAATAACTTAATTTTCAGAGAATCGCATGAGTTAGGTACATAACTATAGTAAATTACTAATTTCCGACAAATAGACCGATGAATCTGTTTTCACGATTCGCTGTTTTTTATTCGCAAGTATTTTTGTTTCAGCCAATTGACTAAATTTTTATGAAATTTATATTCAACATAACCATACGCAATTCCTACTATCATTGATAGAACAAAACTTATCAGACAGAGCGGATATAATTTCACACTGATACCATATTTTTTAATTAAATAAATAGTGCCTATGATTCCAAGATCATGAATTAAATATAATCCATAAGAACTATTACCTATCATGATAAAAAACTGAGGTGTTTTTTCTATTTTTATAAACAGCAACAATATAGCACTGCAAGTAAGAGCTTGAACAGTATGGTACAAAGTTGCACTAGTAAGCTGTAAAAACTGAAACCCTATAATTACAACCAAAATTAATTGATAATTAGGGATTTTTAGATATATGTCTCTGTTTAAAGCAATACAAACACCAAAAATGAAAAAGATATTTATAGGAGAAAAAAAGATACGCAGATATGGTACAGGGGTATAAACTTCCTTAATCATATTATAAATAATGATCACTAATATCCAAAAAACTATGACTTGCAACAATCTTTCTTTTGAAAATTTTAGTAATATTGTTGCATAAATAATTGAATAAAAAAACATTTCATATACTAAAGTCCAATAAGGAATCCTGTAAGAATAATTAAAGTTTGCACTAGGACTAGGCAATAATAGAAAAGAATCGATGGTTATTGTTACATCTTTAATGAAGAAGAAACTAACAATAACCAAGAACCAAAAAGGTGGATAAATTCTGATCATTCTATATAAGAGAAACATTTTATTTTGATGTAAAGATAAAGTAATTACAAAGCCAGAAATAACAAAAAAAATTCCAACACCCATAGATCCTATATGATATTTATTTACAACGCTTATAGGATCTATCTTAAAATGTTCTAAAGAATACCAAATTACATGTTGAATAACTACCAAAGTAGCTGCAATTGCTCTTAATAATTGGATGCCTTGATTCCTTTCTTTATTTGCTGGAAGAGTTGCGTTTATTTGCATATTGAATTTATCTTTTTATTACTGCCCCATATAGCTCTTGAATCGTAAAGTCTGATAGGGAATTTATCATATTCTATTGCAATTGGTAGCTTATTATCTTTAACAAAATTATTAACCATAGTTTTTAAAGATACGGGATTACCTGTGCAGCAGTTTATTATGCCATTTATCTTATTTTGGTTTATAACAGAGTTAATTTGACTTACTAATGAATCAATATGTATGAAATCATGTAATAATTCCCCACTATTTAAATCAAATGATTTTTTATTTTCCTGGCAAGCTTCAAGAATTTTTGTAAAAATGGAATTGTTATTAATGTCATCTCCATAAATATAGAAAAACCTAAGCCATTGATAGGTAACAGAGTATTTTTTACATAATATTTCTGTTGTTTGTCTGAGGAAATTTTTTGCTATGCCATATAAATTTTGCGGATTAGTTGGAGTGTTTTCATCTACTTCACCCACAAAATATCCTATTTCATGCATAGTTCCAGCACTTGCCAAGTGCTTTAACCCCCCTTTAAGCATATTTTCAATAAAATTTATGTGATTGAAAATATTATTATAATGTGATGAATCATTGTGAATAAATCCAGACTCCCAAGCTAAATGTACTAAAACATCTGGTCTTTCTAATGTTTCATATATATTCTTGTCATTATTAGAAAAAATATCAAACTGAACATAGTTTATATTTTCTAATAATGATTTATCAGTTTTTAGATCAGCATTTCTAGAAATCACAGTAATTTTATTATCTGTTCTTGCTAAAAATTTAGCCAAGTTACGCCCTATATATCCATTTCCTCCTGTAATAACTATATGCATGAACAAGCTCTTAATTAAACAATTTGTAAATCATTCTAAGCACCTTCTTTGTTACAATATAGATCGGAAAAATAATTTTAAACATTCTGGGCCAGTAAAAATTTAAATATCTAGCACAACTACCTGAAAAAACTTTAAAACTATCCTTTAATCCTGTCGTTTCTTTTGAATTGCAATATAACCAAGAGAGGCTTTCTATTTCCATTTTGGCAAAATTCTCTGACATAACCCATGCTGGATAATATCCATCATTTTGCGCTACATAAGAATATAATCTTTCGATAGCATGTAAAATAGTTCCATCAAATTTATTAGGTTCTGCTGGAAAATCTTCGTAATTCCAATTATGTTTTATTAAGCTTTTCAAAGCTATAGGTCTAAACCAAAAAATTGTACCTATTGGTGCTATTGGTTGTTTATGCTCTTCTATCAAAACGGTGAGATTTAATTGATTTGCCAATTTTTTTACTAATTTAAAATTTTCGCCCCACTTGTTTGAACTAAAAGGATTGTGATAAGGTGGTGGAGAAAATAACAAACCAAGCCTTGTGTTTGCTCTAAAAGTTTCTATTATGTTACTAACAAAATCTTTGTTTCTTAAAACATTCTCCCAACATCTGTAACTAAAAGATCGTCCTGAAGATGAAGGTTTTACTTGAGAAGTTTTTTTATCATGGGCAAAACAAACTAAATCATAATCTAATAAAAATTCTTTGCATCCCACCAACAGAGACGAAACATCCCTGCCACGATTTTCAATTATTATTATCTCTAATTTATTACATGTTAAATTTTTAAAAATTTTAAAAATTAATTGTTTTTTCTCTTCGGAATCAGTGGTGATATAAACATCTGCAGTATCAGGCATTGATTTAGCATATGAAAAACAATATTCAATTAGATCGGAAAAATAGATATGAATTACCAAAGCTACTCTCTGATTTTGAATTTCATTATTTTTAAATGATTTTTCAGAGGATAAAATATAGTTCAAACCCAGATTATTTTTTATATCGGCAATGTTATTTAATCTTAGAATATTTTCCCAAATATAATCAACTTTATAACTTAAATTGTTTTTTATATATTCAAAGGCACTTGGTAGTTCTTCTCCGCTATTATAAGAAAGCGTATATTGATAACCATTAAAAAAACATCTTTTTTTAAATATTGGACATTTGTAATCTCTGATTAATTCTAGAGGATTATAAAGAAGACGATAAGGTATATCATCATTTTCACTATTTATGTATACTTCCCACTTAAAACCTTTATTGGCAAAAAAACTAGTAAATATTACTTCATGCTTAAAAATTGCATCATAATAACTATTAATTGAAGGCAAATGATGCCAGTAATTCTTAAATTCTTCTGTCTTAAACATACTCTTATTAACAGAGATCCAATGAGATTGGATATGTTCTGGAACTCCGTCTGATTTGTTGCTGGTAACCCCCCAAAAATCTAAGTTTTTAGAGCCCATCACTTCAAACATTTCACTTAAAGGATAAAGTGGACCAAAGTTTGTAAAATTAAATAAGGTCAATTCATCATATTGTTCAATTTGATTCCAACCTAAATGATCTATTGCAGTTTTATATGCCCAAAGATCGTAACCTTTATTTTCTCTAACTATCACCTCGTCAGCAATTTTGTTTAAATCATCCTTACTTTTGTCAACAAGATCACCATTGACAACCACTAAC